>ERZ761602.231-NODE-231-length-132905-cov-47.050681_pt1 | contig 132905 bp, 86 predicted proteins | sample MGYA00512165_ERZ761602 | MGnify/ENA primary metagenome ERZ761602 (study PRJEB28899, sample SAMN02445085) | bioreactor sludge metagenome | biome: EBPR sludge; isolation source: Thorneside wastewater treatment plant | place: Australia: Brisbane, Thorneside... | reverse complement strand
CGGTTTGTACCTCGGTTGTACAGGTGGTAATAGGAGCCGTATGCCAACCGCATGACCGTTATGTTTTTATTTTTTCCACCAACCGTTTGGCGTTCAAGGAACCCAAACGCGTTATTTTTAACGAAACGCCTTCGTACTTAACGCCTTCCGGTCCTACGGACGCGAAAGGGTTAAGAAAAAATCGCCGCGCAAGCGCGGATTAACCTTGCCAACGACACACAACTGCCGCCATGAAACGCATGTCAATATGCAAAGTGTAAAATAATAAAATATTCATATTATAAAGTCTTGGCGAGACGGAAGCCTACATCGTCGTAACGGTAGGCCGGGTGGTAGATGATGCGGAAAGCAGCCCGCAGGTTCTGAGGTCCGTCGTACCACGAACCCCCACGTAACACCCGATACGTATTTGAATTTTGTGTTAAATTCGACGGATCGCTTGACGGACTCTTGCCATAATAATCCGACTGGTACCAATCTTGTACCCACTCCCATACGTTCCCATGCATATCATATAAACCCCAAGCATTCGCGGCAAAGCTGCCCACGGGAGCCGTTTCTTTGTTGTCCCATCGGCTGCCACAGCCATCACAATTCGCTTTATTCACCCCAATCTCATTCCCCCAGCTATACCGCGTAGTGCTGCCCGCACGTGCCGCATATTCCCATTCCGCCTCCGTTAATAATCGGTAGCTGCTCGTGCCTTCCTTCTGGTTGAGTTTTTGGATAAACGCCTGTGCTTCCTCCCAAGAGACGCTTTCCACCGGACGGTTTGCGCCTTTAAAACGACTGGGATTAGAACCCATCACGGCTTCCCACTCTGCCTGCGTTACCTCATACTGTCCTACATAAAAATCCTTGGTGATCGTCACGCGGTGTTGGGGCTTTTCATCGCTACCCGCATCCTTGTCGCTCTCGGGGCTGCCCATCATAAACGAGCCTGCTGCGATCTTCACAAACTTCATCCCGATACTGTTCGTAAAGGTGTTCGGCACACCTGCGGTAACCACATCCACCACACGCCGCTCCGTTACAACACCCCCAACATTACGCAGCGTAATCATGATTGTATAACGACCGCTACGGGCATAACGGTGCGTGATGCCAGACCCCTTACCCGTAGAACCATCTCCCATTTCCCACAATACCTCTACACCATCACCCTGCCATGTTACACTGTACGTCTCCAACTCACCCGCTTTGATCACACCCGGAAGCGTGATATTCGTCATCACAGGAGACGATTTGTACGTTGCCCAATAATCGCGGCGACCCAATGCGTTTCCGCGAAGCGTCTCATCCTCGTTGCTGTAGGGGTTGTCTGAAGCATAATCCCGAAGAAATATACCCCACCCATCCACTTTCGTCGTAGCCTTTCCAGAGCCAGCATCAACAGACTCCATTCGGGCATAAGCACGCGTCATACGGGATTGGTAGTCCTGCCATTGGCGGCGGTTTTCCGCCGAAGCTTCCGCTGTTGCTCGCGCTTCTATTGCAGCAATACCATCTTCCTTGCTTGCCGGAGGTGGCAAGGGGAGTGTGGCGACGGTGGTCTTTAATTTAAATACAAAATCACCTCGGCTTAGATCAGCGTTCTGGACGGTTCCATATTGGGGTGTCTGCTTTCGCTCAGACTCATTCGTCACTTCCGTTTTTAGATACATCCCCAATTCCGTTCCGGTTACATAGCCATCCTCGTTCAGGTCTGCTTTCCCGTCTTGCAAGCCCAAAACAAAGTATTTGCGGAAGATGCTACGATCCAGAACCGTTTGGTCGCGGCTACCGGATGTAATAATCTGGCGCACCACACCGCTTGTTGCATCTTGGATCAAGGGCGGCTCGCCATCTCCCGCCCGGACATCAAAAATTGAACCAGAAAAACAAGAATCGAATACAAACAGGATATGACGAGGCTTATCCGTCTGTCTCAAAAAAGTATCCACTTGATCCATCGGGACCGAGCGGATCTTAAACAAGGCTTCGTTTTGGCTGGGATTGGGTGCATCCGTCCCCACGATATACCCCATGTAGTTATCCGCATCCCCGTAACTGAGTTTAAGCGAATGCCCATGACCTGCAAACCAAACCAGCATACGGCTTGCTTTTTTCTCATACGCCAACTGGAAGTCAGACAACGCGGTGCGGATGCCCTCTCCCGTCAGGTTCTGTTTCTCAATCACGATAAAGCCTTGCCCTTCCAGCACGCGCCGGATTTCAGGCAGGTCTGTTTTAACCCCGTTCAGGTCCTCCCAGCCCACGCTATAGTCGCTATTGCCAATCAATAACGCATAACTGCCCTCGTATGAAAACAGCGTCTGCCCATTCCGCATCTGGATGGGCACACCACGCTCTTGCGCCAAGGATACCTGACTTTGGACAAGCAGTACGAGGATGATTAGAAATTTTGTGCGCATTTTTTTGGCGTTTTATGAACAATTATTCAATCGGTTTGGTTTACGCATGAAGAGCCTTCCGGAAATCCCGACGGCTCTTCATGCGCTGAAAATAAAAGACAAACAAGGCCTTAGAGGGGGTAGGCTCTTGATCACCTTCCAAGTGGTGGATCGTGGTTTATTCTCCCAAAAACCCCGAATAAGGATCGTATTCGTTTTGATACACAAGGTCTCCGGCATCATAGGTTACCCGCATTTGTCCATTGATCTCACGCAGGGTTAGCTGTTTTTGTACCTGAAAATCGTAAATTTTCTCCGTATTTCCTATACCATGAAAGCTCATATCAAAGAAAACCTTGTATCGGTTAAGGTTGAGCGATGGTTCTACCCGTATATCCGATTCCAAAGTATATTCATACGAGGAGAACCGCTCTAATTGTTGGCGAATAAAATGAACAAATTCCCCTCTTGAAATGATTTTATTGACGTTTTGTCCGTTTTGCTTGCCTTTGTATTGCACCTTTTCATCAAACAAATCATACAACCCATTACCGCTGTAATCATTATGGGTAGCGATGTAGGTGCTGGCAAAATTCCGCGCCTGCTCAACAAGCGGTTGTAAATACTGTTCACTTTCAGCCAATTTTTGTTGAGGCTCTGGTGCATTCGGAAACAAAGCTGTAGCCGCCCTAAACGACTCGCTGGCTTTGGCATACCAACGTTCTTGCAAGTATCCATTGCCCGCTTGTACCGCATCCACAAAACCTTTGCACATCTGAATTCGGTCTTGAACAAACGGCGTATCTTGATTTTCCCGCGCACTCGTAAAAGCCAAATAGGCATCCGAAATTCGGTTATCCTGCAACAGTTGTTCTCCTTCCCGAATGGCTTGGTCATACCGATACTGTTTCATATAATCGCTTTGCCAAAAGAGCAAACCAATAACCGCGATGGTCAAAGCCACCAACCCGACGATTAGCCATCTGCGATACCGAGGCTTGGCAGGCTCCGGAGGCGAAACGGGTGCAGCGAACACGGGCGCAGGTGCCGGCGGAAGTTGTTCCCCCGCAAAGTCCGGCTGCGTGGTGGGCACGCCCTCAATCCTAATGGGTTGTTCATAAGCAGGCGTGCCCGAAACAGGTGCTGTTGGTAACGACTCATACACAGGCTGAAATGCAGGAGCCACCGGCTTGGAAATCGGGATGGTAGGCGAAATGGGCTGAAAGGGGGCTGCCACTTGATCCACATTACGCAAGGCCGTAAGCCACGCATCAGCATTGGGATGGCGCTGATCGGGATTGCCCAATAACCCCAATTTTAGCAGGTTTTTGCGTGCCACATCTACCGGTAAGTCCTCCACATAAGAAACGGGAGCGCCTGCGGTTGGATGATCTGGATGCAGGAGATACACCCATAAAGCCGATAATCCGTACACATCCCCTTGTACACGAACCCCTTCCCCTTCTGGCGCTGAAAAGAAGTCTGAGGTTCCACCCCCTAAATGCCCCAAATTCAACAACAACCGCTGATCGGCATCTGCAAGCCAGATGGTATCCGGCGCACAACGTCCAAAAGCCACTTGCTGGCTATGCAACCGCTGGATCACATCCAAGATAGGCGTAAGCACCTCAAGGGTGTGCTCCCAAGACCAAGCACCCGTTGTGTCCACGTGTTGCTGCAACGTTTGCGACGGCGGGGCGCTAGAAACCCAATACACCGTTCCGCGCTCTTGCATAACCAGCCGCACCGGAATGATATTGTTATGCCTAAGCGTTTTCCGTTTCTCTAACTGATGTATAACCCGGCTACGTTCGTCTTCTCCTACCTGCAAAACCCGCTTCTCGTTAGGGGGGCGATAAGCACGCCCTGCCGGATAGTATTCATAAATCAGACAAGGCGTATTACGGTCTTCGTCCCAGCCCCAATAGGTTATGGTGTTGGCGGACACAAGTTTCAGCCGGCCAATACGGTAATTATGGTGTAAAACGGATTGTAAAGGAAGTGCTTCGGTTGGGCGGGGTAACACATCCGAAAGTACAAAAGCACGGGTAATTGCTGCCATAGCCATGTCCTATTTTTTAATGTACTCAGAAATCAGGTTTACCATCCGAATGATGTCGGCGTCTTTAACTTGCTCTGAAGTGCTGTTCCTCACCTGTAAATGGATGTAAGGCTCGTCCCCTCCAGCTAATAACCGGATATAATGCTGCCGAACAATCGAATAGACCAAGAGGCAGCCAATTCCCGTCAAAACGAGTACGATACCCTCCTTACTGCCCACAACGAAGCCGCCCAAAAAAAGGCCAATCCCCCAAAACAAGAGGCTCTTACTGCGTTCGTATCCCCCTTCTACGGCTTTGATATTTGCAATAGGAATGCGCAGCACCGTATAACGAAAGAAACTCGTATTGGTCAGGCTCATCTCCCTCACATTCATCCGAAATGCACTTTTTTCACCTATTCCAGTGCCTTGCATGCCCGATAGCACCAAATGAAGTAACCCCGCAGGGCGTGCCTTGAGTTCAATCAAGTTATCCTCCATGTATTCATCAATCTGGAGGGATTGGTAAACCCACTTGATCGAAACTCCGCCGCCTTTTTTGTTGCTGTAGATCAGCTTAATCAGTAAAGCGACGATCATAATGGAGGTAAACGGAGACAGTGTGTGAATGATGGAGTTTAGCATACAGATTGGGTTTTATTGGAAAATACAAATGACCCTATGAAAGGAGCGCTTTTTGCCATACAACATGTTTTAACATACTTTTTTAACATCCAATAAGAATATTTTCTATCAAAAAAACAGACTCATTATGAAGTTAAGATAAAAAGCTATTGGCTATCACGCCATACCTAAAAATGACCATTTGGTTTAATAATGCCCACATAGAAGCGAATCTTCACAGAAAATACAGGTCACATTTGCACGATACGAAGTGTTTGGGCGCATGACGATCCCTAAAACGGGGATAAAAAGGGCGCACGGTTTTCAGTTTATAGGCCAACTGATTAGCCAAGAGTGTGTTTACGGAAAGCGTTAGACTCAACACCAACATGAGACAAGCTAACCCTAACCCCCAAAAACCCAAGGTTATCTGGGCATCATGATGCGTAAATAAGCCACTTCCAAAAGAAAATCCAGCCACGCGAGGGAACGATCAGCATCATACCCAGAAAGAAAAGATTAAAGGTGAAGATCAGGAGATAAGCTGGGATAAGACCTATTTGTTGGAGATCAGGCTGTAGCGGACTTTGTTGTTGCCAAAATGTAACCAGATGAAAGGCGTATGTCATGCCTAAGAACACATCAAAAAGTGGGTATGCCTCCACGGAAAAACCAATGCGAACAAGGAGTAATAGAAGGGTATAAAATGGTAGAAAGTAGGGCGCTAATGCGATGAGGGCATTTCCGCTCCCTGCGTATTGCACATGCCCTTCATCCCGCGCTGCATTAAAGGCGATCATGCGGTTTAAAAACAGCATAGAAACCACCATGTGCAAAAGTTCGTGGGTAAATACTTTTAAAAAGGCTATGCTATGACCAAGGCGCCCCGATGGATTGCGCCAAACCAGTATTTCAACGACGGCGTAAAGCCCCATTCCCAACAAAATCACCTCGTACCGCGCCCACGCCACCCGATGTTGTGTATATAAGGCTTCGATCCGCCCTCCTAATGAGAACACCAAAAAGGGTAACCAAGCCACACAAAACGCCGCCAAGAGCCACGTAAACAAGGATTTATTTGGATGTTGTAAATGTTCCATGACTTATTTATTATAAATTGGTTTGGTTTGTTCCTCGGTTGTAACGATTTCCCCAAATGCGTTTGGATTTTCCTAAACGTCTTTCTCCAACGCCTCTGCGAGGCCAAGTTTACTTCGTTCCGCACATTTTGGTTGGTATTAGAAGCCTTGCTCACCAAGACCAAGATCAGCGTACAGGACTTGATGCCTTTGGTAATGCCTTCTGTCCAATCATGCCCTTGCCGTAGGTCTTTTTTATCAAACCAGAGGGGATAGCCTAATGCGGTTAGGTGGTTATAAACGTTCCAAGCCGTTGCAAGGTCTTGCGAGGCATAGCTTAAAAAGATGCGGTTTGGTTTTGGTGTACTACATGACAACAGATGCGTTTGTGCTGCCAGAAGATACAATAAAAAGAGAGGTTTAGGTCGTTTTTTTGCCCTTGCGACAGAATTTACGGAATGTCGAGTATTTTGTGGGTTTGTACGCTGACGCGCCATGTGGGGTGTTCGAGTGCAGCTTGTATCGCCAAATATTGTGCGGCTTCTTTACGTGTTCCGTCTTCGGGTTGGAGCCAACAGGTTGGTAGGTGGAGCGCGGGGCGTAGTTTGGTCGTGCGGATCCGTTCTGCGAGGAGGGGATACTGGGCTGGCAGGTAATCTGGAACCACCAGTTTTAGTTCGTCGCAATATTCAATGCGGAGTTGTTCATCGGGTAATTTTGGGCTACAGACGATCCAGTCGGGCGGATATAATTGATCGTTAATCGTAAATGTATCTTTAAGAGAGAGGGTTCCATTGGTTTCTATGGCCACTTCAAAATGTTCTTGGTGGAGTGCTTGAATCAAGGCTGCATCTGCTTGGAGCAGGGGTTCGCCTCCGGTTAGTACACAAAACCGGATTTTTCCACCGATTCGGCACATTTCGTTTACCAATGCTTCAGCGGTATAAAAATGGCTGTTTTCCTTCGTAAAATCGGTGTCGCACCATATCGGACATGCTGCCTTGTTTCGTCTTGCATCGGTATTTCGGTCTTGCTCGTATCCGCTCCACATATTACAGCCCACAAAGCGGACAAAAACAGCGGCACGTCCGGCCATTACACCCTCGCCTTGTAGGGTTTTCCAGATTTCCTTGATCCGATATTTGCGCATTTGCGTTAAACCCATCCTTTTGCTTTTGCTTCTTCCCATCCTTTTGCACGCAAGATAGAGGCCGGATTGTCTAACCGGCCATACCCCCATTCGTTATAGGTGGTTCGGTCGCCGTTATAATCGGTATGAGATTCGTCGCGCACCACCTCTAATACGCCCAATTCCTTCGCCAACTTCCACGTTTCGGCTTTGTTGCGGTACATCAAGGGGGTGTGGATACGAATATCGGTGTCTAGGGCCAAGGAGAGGCTGGTTTGGGTGGCATCCATAAAGACCCGTCGGCAATCTGGGTATCCGGAAAAATCGGTTTGACAGGCTCCGATCACCAAGTCGTGGATCTGGTGTTGGTAGGCAAAACCAGCGGCAAGTGTGAGGAATAAGGCATTCCGAGCAGGGACAAATGCGGCGGGTAGGTTTGGGTTTTGGGCATGATTGGCCGAAACGTCTAAGTGGTGTTCGGTGAGGGCCGAGCCGCCCAGTGTGCCTTTAATATTGTAAACCGTAAAAGGAACCTTGGCGCGTTCGGCGATCTTTCGGGCTTGTTGTAGCTCTATTTCGTGTTTTTGGCCGTAATCAAAACCAATGGCCCATACCCGTTCAAATTGTACTTTGGCCCAGAATAAACAGGTGGTGGAGTCTTGTCCGCCGGAGAACAAAACCAATGCGGTGTCGGGGGTTGGGTTCATTGTTCTGGGGTTTTATCTGGAATGCTTAGGGTAAGGGTGGCGTAGCAGGTTTCGGTTTCAGCCACATTTACACGAATGGCTGAGACGCGGTGGTGTTGAAGGGTGGGCAAGTGTTGCGTAAGGAGGAACTCGGCCACAAAGCGACAAACGTTCTCGGTGGTGGAGTCATAGGGCAAGACAGCGTGTTTCCATCTGGTTTGTTGTACCACCTCCAGCAATTGGGTGTCGGTATCTGCCACAAAAATGCCATGATCCCATTCATCTATTAGAGGGGCCAATAATTTTTTAATGGTCTGAAAATCAATCAAAAACCCGCGTTCGTCTGGCTGCCCTTCCAACTCTACGGTCATGCGGTAGGAATGTCCGTGCAGGTTACTACATAGACCCTCGTGCCAAGCAAGCCGATGGGCTGCTTCCCATTTAAATTTTTTGGCGACAATGGTTTTCATGCTATTGTTTCTTTCCTATTGTTGTTTCCGACTGTCTATTTCACAAACCGTGTGAATTCCACCGCGAACATTATACACAGTTTTTACCACCACATATTCTGCATCTTTCATTTCCCGTTTTAGGTCTTCGTAGATATATGCGGTTACATCTTCTTGCGCGACCCCGATTTGTCGCCAAGACATGAGGTAATATTTCAGGCTTTTCAATTCCAGCACCCAAGATTTTGGGACATATTCAATACGGATAGTGCCGTAATCGGGCAAGCCGGAAAAAGGACATAAAGCGGAAAACTCTCCTTTTTCGGTTTCATAGCTCACCACCTGCCGAGCCGTGTGTGGATAGGGCATTCGATGGATTTCTTGTTGGCGCGTTTCCGGAGCGCGGAATAGCTCGATGCGGCCTTCGGGAACAATGTTATACTGTGCCATATAGGCAAGTGCCTGCTCGGTATAGGCCAAGGTATCTGCTTGGAGTTTTTTGAGGTATTCCGGGTCTATTCCGGTTTGGGTATCATCCATGTATATAAGGTCTCAGATTGAATGTAGAAACGGCATATAAGATACAGTCAGGGAGATCCGGTGATCGTTAATTGTTGCCCAAACTCATTTCTTGCAGTTCCGAGTCTCACTTTGATATTGAAGCGGGAGGTTCTCTATGAAGAATTATGTGATGGTTATGATTGTAAAGTATTATAAAAGTGTTTATATAATTGTATTTGATAGCGCGAAGGTGAATGAATTGAATTTTCAGTAAGGGCGTATAATCCCAAAAAGCGTGTAAATGTTTAAATTTTGGTGTCACTTTCTGATCAAGGCACGAAAGTTGAAGGAGTTTGGCACAGCGATCTACGCTTCGTGTGTGGATAGGCTTGATAGAAAAACATCCCAACTTTACGTGTTAGCATATATGAGTTTCTTGTTCCGCCTTCAGGTATCAAAAATAAGCGTACTTGGCAGTGTCATTTTGTTGCTCCAATCGGTGGTGTGGGCTGCTGGTCCTGGACACACTATAATGGGCTATAACCCTGAAAAATCAGTTGGTTTTGTCATTGAGGGGCAAGAAGCTTTTTCGGTAACCGACTCTGGCCGCTTGGTGTCAGCGTGTATGGCGTTGGATGAGGGCGGCGAGGCGCAGTGGGTGGATGTGCAGGTTGCCACTTTGGGGAATTCCGTTCGGAATACACTTGAAGTACGGGATTGCGACCAAAACCTTGTTGCTGTGGCGTCTTTGAAGGTGGGTTCCAACCGAATTCCGGTTAAGTCGGAAAATGCCGTTGGTCTGGTGCTTTCATGGGCTGTTTCAGGCGAAGGGGCAGTGCTTAAAAGTTGGGTACTTGGGTTAAAAGAGCCGGAAGAAAAGGCATCGGTACAAGCAACTGTGGTGGCGAATTCCATGTGTAATTGTAGCATGACAACGCCCATCACCAATGAGGCAGATGTATTAACTCCTACGGCAAGCTCATTGGCCCCTACGAGTATTCTTTCCGCCAGTGCAACAGTGACCCGTTTAACCAGGGCGATTGGTGCGGCGAAAGCCATTGAGTTTGTTAAAAACAACAACAACGGGACCTTCGATGTCCGGTATCGGGTAACGGTACAAAACTTAGGTTCCACTACTCTTAGTAGCGTACAAGTAACAGACAACTTGACCACTGCCTTTTCTGGGGCCACGTTTTCTATTGTGGCTGGCTCGTTGAGTGCAAGCGCGGGTTTGACCATTAATGGTTCCTTTAATGGGGGAAGCGATCAGAATCTTTTAACGGCTGGTGGGACATTGGCGCCGGGTGGTTATGGATCTATTTTCTTTACGGTACGGGTGACACCGGGGGCAAATTTAGGTCCATATTATAATTATGTCACGGCGACAGGTGTAGAAAATGGGACTACCATTTCGGATGTTTCGGACAATGGTACGGCCACAGATCCGAATAATAATTGTAATGCCTCGGAACCTGGCGAAGACGATCCAACGCCCGTAACATTTACTGAAAGTCCACGCATCGGGATTTCTAAACGGGTAACGGCACTAACGGGCACAACGGCGGCCTTCAATGTTTCGTTTAGCATGGTGGTGGAGAACTTTGGGACCACGCCGCTTAGTAGTGTGCAGGTTTATGACGACCTCTTTGCGGCGTTTCCGGGCACTTCATTTACGGTTTCTAATCTTGCAGCAACGGGTACCTTGGCCATAAATAGTGCTTACAACGGCACTACCGATGTGCAATTGCTGAATGCGGCCAGTTCTACGCTTGCTGTTGGCGCTACGGGAACGATTTCGTTTGACGTGGCCGTAACGCCGGGAGCAAATACGGGGCCTTACTATAATACGGCAGTTGTAGGGGCGTTTAGTCCAACGGGCCAACCTGTGGCAGATCAATCTACCGATGGGCCAGATCCGGATCCCAATGCAACGACCTATGCCAATGATGATGGCGAAAATATTCTAACACCCGTTATTGTTCCCTCGCCTGTCATGGCCGATGTCCGCGTTACCAAAACAGTGGACAACGTGGCGCCAAGAGTGGGCCAAAACTTTATGTACACCATTAATGTGCATAACTTTGGTCCGAGTAATGCCACCAATCTCATTGTTCGGGATTTGTTGCCTGCGAGTTTGACGTTGGTTCAGGCAAATGCTTCTCAGGGAAGCTACACCAACGGTACGGGTGATTGGAACATTGGGAGCCTACCTGTTGGCCAATCGGTGATTTTACAACTGACCGTTAATACCACCTCGACCTCGGCGGTGGTCAATACGGCGGCAGTATTGTCGCAAACCGAGACCGATCCGGTTTCGGGTAACAATACTTCTTCTGTCACCATACTGGCGAATAATCTGGCGGATGTATCGGTATCTAAAACCGTGAGCAATGCTGCGCCGAGGGTGGGTGAGACCATTACGTTCACAATTTACGCCCAGAATTGTGGCCCACAAACGGCCACCAATGTGCAAATCACGGACTTGCTTCCGGCCGGCTTTACCTTGGTGCAGGCCAATGCCACACAAGGGACATATAACAGTACGACAGGTGTTTGGAGTGTCGGCACCTTAGGTGCCACTTGTTGTAAGCAGGCGGAGTTGCACCTAACGGCCATTGTGAACACGTCTTCGCCATTGACCAATACCGCAACCGTTACAGGAATGGATCAAACCGACCCCATACCATCCAATAATACCTCCTCAGTTGCTATCAATCCCTCAAATCCAGTAGATATTTCCGTTACAAAAACGGTAAATAACCTGACCCCGCTGTTAAATGAAGTGGTGACGTTCACCATTTCGGCCCAGAACTTAGGCCCCAATCCGGCAACGGGGGTAGCGGTTACAGACCTTTTGCCCGCTGCTTTGACCTTGTTGCAAGCCAGTCCGATGGTGGGGACTTATGCCTCTGGAACCGGAATCTGGACAATTGGAGATCTGGCGGTCGGACAAACGGCGATCCTTCAAATAGCGGCCCGTGTAAACGCGACCTCGGCAGCCATTACCAATACCGCAAGTGTTACGGCTGTTACCCAAACCGAAACAATTACTTCTAATAATACTGCTTCTGCCACCTTGTTGGCGACGAACCCGGCTGATTTGCGGGTTGCCAAAACCGTTAGTAATCTGGTTCCCAATATCGGGGATACGGTTACCTTTACGGTCGTAGTGAGCAATTATGGCCCGAATGATGCGAGTGCAGTGGTGGTGAATGACCTGCTTCCGGCGGGATTAACGTATCGTCAAGCGAGTGCCACACAAGGAACATATGTGAGCGGAACGGGTGTTTGGACTGTGGGAGCCTTGCCAACGGGGCAATCGGCAATGTTACAAATTGCGGCAACGGTTGCTTCTTCGGGTAGCTTATCCAATACGGCAACGGTTTCCAATTCGCCGGAGACCGATCCTGTTTCTTCGAACAACAGTTCTACGGCCACCATTAGCGGAACGGCGGTGACAACTACGCCTATGGCGGATGTTGCCGTTTCTAAGACAGCGGACAATTTGGTTCCAACGGTAGGGCAAACGGTGAACTTTACCATTACAGTTCGGAATAATGGCCCAGATACAGCGACGGGTCTTCAATTAACAGATGTATTCCCAGCTGGCCTTACCTTGGCCCAATCGAGTGCCACACAGGGTACATTTTCTTCGAACATATGGAATGTGGGTACGCTGCCGATAGGTGGGACTGCTACCCTGCAACTGGCCACTACCTTAACCACTTCTGGCACGATCACCAATAGCATTTCGGTGACGGCACAAACCGAGATAGACCCCATTTCTGCGAATAACAGTTCCTCAGTAACGATTAATGGTCAGAATGGAGCAGACCTAAATATCACCAAGACATCATCCACGCTTACCCCATTGGTTGGAGATGCGGTGACCTATACGATTACTGTTCGCAACAATGGCCCGGCAGTGGCGAGTGCCGTTCAGGTGTCGGATGTGCTGCCAGTCCAAGTGACGATGGCGACCAACTCGGCGACTCGTGGTACGTATGCTGCTGGTGTTTGGACGATTGGTACGATGGCGGTTGGTCAAACAGAGGTTTTGACCATTGCTGTTACCCCTAATACGGCAGGGACGATTACAAATACGGCAGTGGTTTCGTCTTCTAATCCCGACCCACAAACGGCGAACAATACCTCGACGAGTACGATGTTGGCGACACCGCCTACCGTTCCCACGACGGCGGACGTGTCGGTTAAAAAGACGGTGGATAAATTGACGGCGAATGTGGGTGAGGTTGTGACATTCACGGTGGTTGTGGAGAATCATGGCCCGATAACGGCAACAGGTATAACGGTAACAGAGTCCATTCCAGCGGGTCTGACTTTGGTACAGACCTCGGCTACACAAGGTACCTATAATACAGGCACGAGTACGTGGACGGTGGGGAGTTTACCAATTGGCCAGAGTGCAGTCTTGCAATTGGCGATGCGGGTAACGGCAACGGGTGTTCAGACGAATACGGTGACTCTTGCTACGACGACAACGGATCCTGTTTCGGGTAATAATACGTCGTCGGCCTCGGTGAATAGTGCAGAAGGTGCGGATGTTCAAGTAACGAAAACGGTGGATCGTGTTCGGTTTAACACGGGCGAATTGGCAACGTTTAATATAGTGGTGAAGAACAATGGCCCGAATGCGACGAGTGCGTTGGTGGTTCGGGACTTGTTGCCGAGTGGTTTGTCCTTGGTTCAGGCGAATCCAAGCCAGGGCGCTTATGTTTCTGGAATTGGGGATTGGACGATAGGTGTGCTTCCGGTGGGTCAATCGGTGGTCTTGCAATTGGTGGCAACGGTTGTTAGTACGGGTGCAATCACGAACACGGCTTCGGTTCTTTCGGCGACGCCTTCCGATCCAGTTTCGGCGAACAATAGCTCATCTGTTACGCTGAATGGTCAGACGGTATCGGATTTGGCGATCAAGAAAACGGCGGATAAATTAACGGCGGTAGTGGGCGAGACGGTTACGTTTATGGTGACGATTACCAATTATGGCCCGAACGAAGCCACTTCTGTGACGGTGAACGATGTGGTTCCAGCGGGGATAACGTTGGTTTCGACGAATCCGAGCCAAGGTAGTTATGCGGCCAATGTTTGGACGGTAGGGACGTTGCCTTCTGGCCAAAGTGCAATGATGACGATGACGGGCACGGTGAATACAACCGGAGCAATCACCAATACCGCTTCCACTACTCATGCCAACGACCCGCAATCTGCGAATAACAGTTCTTCAGTAACGATTAATGCTTCTCAGGCTTCGGATATTGCCGTTACGAAATCGGTGGATAAGTTGGTGGTGAGCCAAAACGAGGTGGTTACCTTTACCGTTACTGCCCGCAACAATGGCCCCAGTAGTGCGACGGCTGTTACCATAACTGACTTATTACCCACCGCTAATTTCACCATTGTTCAGGCCAGTCCATCGAACGGAACTTATACCAATGCAACGGGCGTATGGAATATTGGGGCGCTTGCTGTTGGTCAGACGGCCACCCTTCAGATTGCGGCAAGGGTTCTGACGACGGGTGCGCTGACGAATACCGCCACGCGAACAGCCACCACACCATCGGATAATCAATCTGCGAATGATGTGGCCACTGTGACCATTAATGCAGCCAATCAATCCGACTTGGCCGTAACGAAGATTGTAGATAAGGTCTCGGTAAACGTAGGTGAAACCGTTACATATTTGGTTACAGTAAAGAATTTTGGCCCGAATACCGCGACTTCTGTAGTCTTGAATGATCTCTTACCCGGTACGCTTACACTCAGTCAGGCCAATGTTTCGCAAGGAAGTTATGCAGCCGGAACGGGTGTCTGGACGGTAGGTGATATTCCAAATGGCCAGCAAGCCACCATGATGTTAACCGCAACCGTAAATACAACTGGAGCGATTACGAATACGGCTTCGGTCGTGTATGCGAACGATCCGATTACGGCAAACAATACAGGAACCGTGACTATAAACTCGGCGCAAATGGCGGACTTGTCTATCCGGAAAGTGCCGGATAATTTAAACCCTTCCATTTCGGATAAGATCACTTATACCGTCACTGTCACCAATCATGGCCCCAATACCGCGAATAGTGTCGTAGTGACGGATTTATTGCCTTCTAATCTGACTTATATCCAATACTCGGCTACACAAGGCAGTTATAGCAATACAACGGGTCTTTGGAATATCGGTTCTATCACGTCTGGTCAGCATGTGGTCATGTTAATTACGGCGCGAGTCAATGCCACAGGTGTCATCACCAATACGGCGGCGATCACTTCGTCCAGTGTACCAGATCCGGTATCTGCCAATAACAGCAGTACGGCACTGGTCAATGGTTTTGAAACGGTGGATATGCAAGTGATTAAAACGGCCAGTAATTATGTGCCGCGTGTGGGCGATGTGGTGGTTTATACCGTTACTGTCATGAACCATGGACCAAGCCCTGCTACGAATGTTACGGTGAATGAACCTATTCCGGCTTCTCTACGCCTTATTCAAGCAAATCCTTCAAAAGGAACCTACAACAGCACAACTGGCATTTGGACAGTAGGAAATCTGCCAGCAGGACAATCGGTGGTGATGTATCTGGTCACGCAGGTTCGTACGCGTGGAACAATTTTAAATACCGCTTCGGTAAGTTCAACTCAGACCGACTCGGATAATGGCAATAACTCTGGTGGAACCACGATTGATGACCCTGAATCTGCGGATCTTTCGGTGATGAAAACGGTGGATAACCTCACACCGCGACAAGGCGAGACGGTGAACTTCACGGTTACGGTTCGGAACTATGGCCCCGATGATGCTGCAGGCGTAACGGTTACAGATCTTTTGCCTTCAACTGACTTTGCCATCCTTCAGTCTAATGCCACGCAAGGGACGTATAACACCACAACTGGTGTTTGGACGGTGGGAAATGTACCACTTGGACAATTGGCCGTGCTACAGGTGGCGGCCCAAGTGCGGACGACGGGCACCCTAACCAATACTGCAACCGTAACAGGAACGTATCCCGATCCGCAAGCCGACAACAATACCTCGATTGCACGGGTAAATGCCTCGAATGCTGCCGATTTGGCCGTTTATAAAACCGTAGATAAACTGACTCCTAATACGGGCGAGACCATTATTTATACCGTCCGGGTGACAAATAATGGCCCCAACAATGCGACGGCAGTTACCTTAACGGATGCAATTCCTGTGGGACTTACGCTTCAAACGTCATCCGCGACACGTGGATCCTATGCTGCTGGAATTTGGACGATTGGCGATATTCCAGTAGGCCAAACTGAGACCCTCCAAATTGCTGCACGGGTAGATCAGGCTGGAGCAATTGCCAATACTGCGTTATTGATTTATGCCAACGACCCCATTACTGCCAATAATACCTCTACAGCCACCATCAATGCGGCCACTGCTGCCGACCTCTCGATTGCCAAAACGGTGGATACCGCCATTGCAAAAGTGGATGATGTGGTCAACTTTACGGTCTTGGTGACGAATCATGGTCCCAATACTGCCACTACGGTTTCTGTGGTGGATACACTTCCTGCCGGACTTCAACTGGTGCAGGGCAATGTAACAACCGGAACCCTTACCGGAACTACCTGGGCAATTCCGAGCCTTTCCGCAGGTCAGACGGCGACATTAAGTTTAGCGGCGCGGGTACTCACAGCCGGAAGTCATACGAATATTGCACAAGTTTCTGCTGCCACCACCGACCCACAATCGGCCAATAATAGTTCTTCCTCCACGGTGACTACATCGTTAAATGCAGATGTAGGCATTGCCAAAACCGTGAATAACCTCACGCCGCGTGTGGGTGAAAACGTAACTTGGACGATAACCGTAACCAATTATGGCCCCAATAATGCGACGGGCGTAGTGGCCACCGAGTCGCTTCCAGCAGGGCTTACCCTCGTACAGAGTTCCGCCACGCAAGGCAGTTATAATACCGGAACCAACCAATGGACGATTGGCAACTTGCCCGCCGGACAGAGTGCCGTCTTGCAATTAGCCACTACAGTTGTTCAAACGGGGGCTTTGACAAATAATATCAGTGTCACACGAAACGAAACTGACAACAATGCGGCGAATAACAGCTCATCGGCCACCATTAATGCGAGCAATGCCGCCGATCTGACTGTAGCGAAAACGGCGAATACACTCTTGCCAACTGCCGGACAACAAGTGACCTTCTCTGTTACCGTGCGCAACAATGGCCCTAATCCAGCCACAAACGTGCGGGTGGTGGATACCGTTCCGGCTGGTATGACCTTGGTGCAAACAAGTGCCACACAAGGATCATATAGTACCGGAACCAGCCAGTGGACGATTGGGAATATGGCCGTTGGTGATATGGCCATTCTAACAATGGTAGCCACCGTCAATACGACTACAACAGGTGCGATTGTTAATACGGCGACGGTGAGCAATACACCCGAAACCGACCCCATCAGTGCCAATAATACGTCTTCCGTTACCCTAAATGCGGCTGCACAAGTGGCTGATCTGGAGGTGCGGAAATCCGTAGATAAATTGGTGGCGGTGCGCGACGAGTTGGTTACATTTACCGTGACCATTCATAACTACGGTCCCAACGACGCCCAGAATGTAAGCATTGCGGATAACGTTCCAGCGGGTATCATTTTGGTAAATAGCAATGCTTCACAAGGCAGTTATGCCGCCAATGTTTGGACTATTGGCACCATTCCGGTGGGGCGGAGTGTGTCTTTGGTTATGCTCGGAAGGGTAACGGCCACCACAGGTGCGATTTCCAATACTGCTGCCGTTATTTCTAATCCGCTTACCACCACCGACCCGGTTGGCTTTAACAATACTTCTACTGTTACAGTAAATGCCAGCGAAGCCGCCGACCTCTCGATTGCCAAAACAGTAGATAAATTGGTGGCGAATGTGAACGATGTGGTCACTTTTACCATCCAAGTCGCCAATCGCGGCCCGAACCAAGCCAACAGTGTAACGGTGAATGACTTATTGAATAGTACGTCCTTCACATTCTTGCAATCGAGTGCCACGAAAGGTACTTATGACAGCAACACAGGCATTTGGTCGGTCGGTTCTATGGTGGTCGGCGAGACGGTAACCCTTCAATTGGCGGCGCGTGTAGTGGCTACGGGTTCAAGGACCAATACCGCTACCGTCACCTCGGCCACGAGTGATCCACAACTTTCCGATAATACCTCTTCCGCGACGGTCAATGCGACGAATGCCTCGGATGTGGTAGTCACCAAAACAGTAGATAAGCCGCGTGCCAACGTAGGAGAAACGGTGACCTTTACCGTAACCGTGACGAACTATGGCCCCAACACTGCAACGGCGCTTACGCTGAACGAAGTATTTTCTACGGCAGCCCTTGCCCTTGCACAAGTAAATGTGACGCAAGGAACCTATAATACCGGATCGAATGTCTGGACTATTGGTGATCTGGCTACTGGTCGGAGCGTGGTGATGCAGTTTACTGGAACCATCGCCGCTGCCGGAAGCGTGACCAATACCGCCAGCGTGACGTATGCCAATGACCCTCAAGCAGCGAATAACAGCTCGTCGGCGACGGTGAACGCTACGCAGGCTTCGGATATAGCTGTTTCCAAAACGGCCGATAAATTGGTGGTGAATACCAATGAAGTAGTAACCTTTACAGTTACAGCGACGAATAATGGCCCGAACGATGCCACCGCCTTGACCATTACCGATCTTCTACCGACCGCCACTTATACCATCCTTTCGTCCAGTCCATCGTTGGGTAGTTATAATCCTACAACGGGTGCTTGGACAATAGCGGGGCTTTCGGTAGGTTCTACTGCGATTTTGCAGATAGCGGCACGGGTCTTGGTGACCGGAACGATTGGCAACACGGCTACCGTTACATCGGTCACACCGTCAGATTTGATTACGGCTAATAATACAGCCTCTGTTACGCTCAATAGTAGCACCGCTTCGGATCTTGCGCTAACCAAAACCGTAGATCGTTTGGTGGCGAATGTGAACGATGTGGTTACTTTTACGGTTACACTTCGCAATAATGGCCCGAATGCTGCAACCTCGGTGAACGTGAATGATGTGATTCCGGCTGGTTTCACATTGGTGCAATCCTCGGCGACACAGGGTACTTATGCGGCCAATGTTTGGGCGGTGGGAGATGTCCCTGTTGGAACCGTCGCGACTTTGCAATTGGCCGGACGGGTTACGGTTGCTGGCCCGATCTCCAATACGGCTTCGGTGTCTCATGCAAACGACCCCATCACCGTCAACAATAGTTCCACTGCCACCGTAAATGCGGCCCAAGCCGCCGATATTGCCGTTACAAAGGCTGTAGATAAATTGGTGGTGAATACGAATGAAGTGGTCACCTTTACAGTAACTGCCAGAAATAATGGCCCCAATGATGCGTCGGTGGTACGTCTTACCGACCTTCTGCCAAGTGCTAACTTTACAATTGTTACCGCCAGTCCATCGGTCGGGACGTACAACAATGGTTCCGGTCTTTGGGACGTAGGTGCTCTCACGGTTGGTCAGACCGCCACACTTCAGATTGCGGCGCGGATACTGACGGCGGGTGCATTGACCAATACGGTGACTCGCACGGCCACAACGCCCGCAGATCCGATTTCGGCCAATGATGTGGCGATGGCTACGATTAATGCTGCCACAGGCGCAGACATGCAAATTATCAAGACCGTTGATAAAGCGGCACCGACGACAGGCGAAACGGTCACATTTACAGTAACGGTTCGTAACAATGGCCCCAATACGGCCACTGCCGTCACGGTCACCGATATCTTCCCGGGCACCACACAACTTACCTTATTACAAGCAAACGTAACGCGGGGAACCTATAATTCTGGTGCATTGCCACATCTCTGGACGTTGGGCGATATGGTGACAGGCCAAACCGAGACCCTTACACTTACTGCTCGTGTGGTAGGTTCTGGCTCGATTGTGAACACGGCAGCAGTAAATACTACTACCACGGATCCGGTCTCGTCCAACAATAGTTCCTCGGCATCGGTAAATGCGGGTAATAATGCGGACATCTCGGTTGCCAAGACATTAGACAAACTTACGGCCAATACCAGCGAGGTGGTCACCTATACCGTTACGGTACGGAACAACGGCCCAGCACAAGCCACGGGTCTTACGGTTCGGGACCTCCTGCCCACAGGCGTCCAGTATCTCAATGCTACAGCCACACAAGGTGGTTATGTATCAGGCTCCGGGGATTGGAGCATCGGTACGCTTCCGGCAGGCCAGGCGGTGGTCTTGCAAATTGCGGCCCGTGTAACCTCTACAAGTGGCAGTATCACCAATACGGCTATCGTTACAGCACTGAATGAGACCGATCCTGTATCTTCTAACAATACCTCGACCGCCGTGCTGAATGCCACGCAAGGTGCAGATATTGCCGTAACCAAAACGGTAAATAATGTATCGCCACAGATAGGTGACTTGGTGACGTTTACGGTTACGGTACAAAATTTTGGACCAAATACGGCGACCAATTTGGTGATTCGGGACAATGTACCCGGTGGCATCACGTTGGTTCAGGCGAATCCTTCTCGTGGAACGTATGCCGGTGGTCTTTGGACGATTGGTAGCCTTCCGGTGGGCCAATCTGTCATGCTGACGCTCAGCGGAACGGTCACGACCAATGGTACGATTACCAATACTGCCCAAGTAGAATCTGTTACAGAAAGCGATCCGATTACGGCGAATAACACTTCTTCGGCCTCGCTTAATTCCATCCGTGCCGCCGATCTATCGGTCAGCAAGACGGTGGATAATCTTACACCGAAAGTAGGTGATATCATTAGTTATGTAGTAACAGTTCATAATGCCGGACCTTCGGTTGCCAATAGTGTACGTGTGCAAGATGTCTTGCCTTCCACCACTACCCTCACGCAGGCCAGCCCATCGCAGGGCACGTTTGGCGGCTCCACATGGAATGTTGGCACGTTGGCCGTTGGTCAAACGGCAGTCATGCAGATTCTGGCAACGGTCAATACATTGGGCGGTGGTGTAAATATCGTTACGGCGAGTGCGACAGAGACCGATCCACAGACGGCAAACAACACGGCGAGTGCAGCGATCAACGCGGGTGTTCAAATGGCTGATCTCTCGGTACAAAAAACGGTGGATAAACTGACGGCCGTGGTGGGGGAAACGGTCACTTATAGCGTCGTCTTACACAACTTTGGTCCTAATACGGCTACCAGTGTTAATGTCACAGACACGGTTCCGGGAGCTTTGACAGGAGCGGTGTATAATGTATCTACCGGAACTTACGATGGCAGTAACTGGACAATCACCTCGCTTCCGGTGGGTCAATCGGCCACATTACAGATCACGGGTACGGTCAATGCAACAGGCACAATAACGAATACGGCCACGGTTTCGTCTTCCATCTTCGATCCGGTGAATGCGAACAACACAAGCCGCGCCTCGGTGAATGCGAGCCGTTCGGCAGATGTTTCGGTACGTAAGACGGTGGATAAACTCACGCCTATTGTCGGGGAAACGGTTACGTTTACGGTAATAGCGACGAATCATGGCCCAAACACTGCAACCAATGTGAACGTGACGGATAGTGTTCCAGTGGGTCTAACGCTGGTCAATGCCAGTACCACACAAGGCACATATTCGGGCGGTATTTGGAATATCGGAAGCCTGCCAGTTGGGCAATCGGTGGTGATGATGCTCTCGGCGACGGTCGGGAATACGGGTACAATCAACAATACCGCGACAATCTCGGCGACGGAGACCGATCCACAGTCGGCAAATAATACCTCGATTGCCACGCTCAATGCGAGCCGTTCGGCAGACCTTTCGGTGAATAAAACAGTGGACAACTTAAATCCGAAAGTAGGGGATACAATTGTTTATACGGTTACAGTAACAAATAATGGCCCGAATAATGCAACGAATGTGAGTGTAGCGGATAACGTTCCGAGTAACGTCACGATGATCAGTCAGACCACTTCTCAAGGTACTTATAATGGTAATGTTTGGACGGTGAATACACTTCCAGTAGGCCAGACTGCGACGTTGGTGTATGCCACAACCGTTCAGGCGGCAGGTGGAATTACCAATACGGCGGTTGCCAGTGCCACCGAGACCGATCCGGTGATGGCGAATAACACGTCGGTGGTGTCGTTGAATGCTACCAATCGTGCTGATCTATCGGTACGCAAAACCGTAGATAACATCACTCCAAAGACAGGCGATAATGTAACATTTACGGTAATGGTGATGAATCATGGCCCGAATAGTGCCAGCAATGTAACGGTAGCGGATGCCCTTCCGGCGGGCTTAGCCTTGGTTCAGGCCAATACCACACAAGGGACATATGCAGGAAATACTTGGACGATTGGTAGCCTTCCGGTGGGCCAGTCGGTGATGTTGACCCTCACGGCGACGGTTGGGAATACGGGTCAAATCACAAATCAGGCTACCGTATCTGGAACCGAGACCGATCCGGTAGCAGGCAATAATAGTTCTTCGGTTTCGATTAATGCCAGCCGAGCCGCAGATGTGGCACTTATGAAGACGGTGGATAACCTTGCACCAAAGACGGGAGATAACGTAACCTATACCGTCCGCGTAACGAACTACGGCCCGAATACCGCAACAGGGGTTATGGTTACCGACATGATTCCGGGTGGAGTAACGTTGGTTCAGAGCAATGCTACACAAGGTAGTTACGTCTCTGCAACAGGGCTTTGGACGGTTGGTAGCCTTCCAGTGGGCCAATCGGCCTTGCTGACGATTACAACAACGGCGAATACAACCGGAACCATCACAAATTCGTCTAGCATTACGGCTGCGAATGAACCAGATCCTCAAACAGCGAATAACAGCTCGTCGGCCTCGATTAATGTTAGTCGTGGTGCAGACCTTGCGGTCTATAAAACGGTTGATAAACTCACGCCGCGCACAGGGGAAACCGTTGTATTCACGGTTACGGTACGTAACTTTGGCCCAAATAATGCCACAACGGTTAGCGTAGCGGATGCGCTTCCGGCTGGTCTTACGATGACAAACACAACGGCTACACGTGGAGTATTTGCTGCAAATACGTGGATTATTGGAGCTTTGGCGGTTGGTCAATCGGAAACCCTACAAATCTCTGCGACGGTAGGCAGTACGGGAATCATTACCAATACGGCTGTGGTCTCCAATCCAACGGAACCCGATCCGATTCCAGCGAACAATACGTCTGCTGCAACCCTGAATGCCTCCACGTCGGCGGATCTTTCGGTTGCTAAGACGGTGGATAATGCTGCGCCGAAACAAGGAGATACGGTCGTGTTTGCCATTCGGGTAACGAACAATGGTCCGAACAATGCAACGGGCGTTGCGGTGAGTGAACTGCTTCCGACAGGCTTAACCTTGGTTCAGTCTAACGCCACACAAGGCAGTTATGCGAGTGGGACAGGTGTCTGGACGATTGGCAGCCTGCCCACAGGTCAGCAAGTAACCCTCAACCTGACGGCACGGGTTACCGGAACGGGCGTTTTGACAAATACGGCGAGTATCCTCTCGGCGAATGAGCCAGACCCGCAAGCGGCCAACAACACGTCCTCGGCAGCGGTGAATAGTTCCGTAGGAGCTGATCTTTCGGTACAAAAAACGGTGGATAAACTAGACCCGAAAACTGGAGATACGGTGGTCTTCACTGTAACGCTCCGCAATAATGGCCCGAATACCGCTACGGGAATTGAAGTGACCGATTTGCTTCCGGCAGGGCTAACCCTCCTTCAGGCAAACGCCACGACCGGAACTTATACCGCTGGAACAGGTCGTTGGGCGCTCAGCTCACTTCCGGTAAACCAAATGGCCATCCTTCAAATTGCAGCACGGGTGGACAATACGGGCGCAATTACCAATACGGCCACCATTACAGCGGCTACTGAGACGGATCCTGTTTCGGTAAATAATACATCTTCTGCGGGCATTAATGTAAGTCGTGCGGCGGATGTTTCGGTTGCGAAAATGGTGGATAAATTAGATCCTAAAACGGGCGATACCGTCGTGTTTAGCGTGCTTGTTCGTAACGACGGCCCGAATCCGGCGACAACTGTAACCGTGACAGATGTATTGCCCGTAGGAGTAACCTTGTTACAGTCTAATACCACACGCGGTAGCTTTGTACCAGCAAGCGGAACATGGTCTGTCGGAACGCTAAATGTTGGTCAATCTGCGACGATGCAGTTGGCGGTTCGAGTGGAAAATACGGGGACGATTACCAATACGGCCACCGTTGTAAACCTTGCCGAGCCAGACCCAATCTCTGCAAATAATACTTCTTCGGCCTCGATTAATGCCAGCCGTGCAGCGGATGTGGCCATTGTCAAGACGGTGGACCAACTCGTGCCGAAAACGGGTGACGTGGTGAACTTTACGGTCACCGTTCGGAACTACGGACCGAATCCGGCCACAAGCGTATCGGTATTGGATGCCTTACCAGCGGGTCTAACCTTAGTTCAAGGAAATGTCTCACAAGGAAGTGTTGTAGGAAGTACGTGGACAGTTGGGACCTTGAACGTAGGACAAGCCGCTGTTTGGCAAATCGCCGCCCGTGTGAACAATCTGGGCCAAATCACGAATTTGGCCACCGTAAACAATCCGTCGGAACCAGATCCGCTCACAATCAACAATACTGCTTCTGCTACGATCAATGCGACCCAAGGAGCGGACCTCTCAGTGAGAAAGACGGTGGACAATGCTGCTCCGAAACAAGGAGACACGGTTAACTTTACGGTGACGGTACAGAATAATGGGCCGAATGTCGCCTCGGCAGTTACGCTGAATGATATTCTACCAGCGGGCCTTACACTTGCACAGGTAAATACCACAACGGGCAATTATGCCGCAAATGTCTGGACAATTGGAACCTTGCCAGTGGGCCAGTCGGCGACGATGGTTATCACGGCTACCGTCCTGACCGCAACCCAAATAACCAACACCGCTTCGGTTTCCAATACCCCCGAAACCGATCCTGTATCCGGAAACAATACCTCGGCGGCGACCATTAATGCGACCCGTGCTGCCGATGTGTCGGTTGCCAAAGGGGTGGATAAATTAGATCCAAAAACCGGAGATACAGTTCTTTTTACGGTAACAGCCAGAAACCATGGCCCGAATTCAGCCAGTGCTGTTGCTGTTACAGATGTACTTCCGGCAGGGTTGACACTCGTACAAGCCAATGCCACACAAGGTACGTTTGCATCTGGAACAGGTATTTGGACGGTAGGTAATTTGCCTGTTGGACAATTGGCGGTCTTGCAATTGGCGGCTCGTGTGGAAAATACCGGAACGATTACCAATGCGGCAACCATCGCCAATACGCCCGAACCGGATCCTGTAGCGGCAAACAATACGTCAACCGCCGCGATTAATGCCAGCCGTGCAGCCGATGTCTCTATTGCGAAGGCGGTTAATAATGCTGCGCCTAAAACAGGAGATACGGTTGTCTTCGCTATCGAGGTGACCAATTATGGGCCTAATCCTGCGACAGCGGTTTCGGTTACGGATGCCATTCCGTCGGCTTTGACATTGCTACAGGCAAATGCAACCCAGGGTACATTTACAGGCTCCACTTGGACGGTTGGGAATTTGCCAGTCGGTCAAAAAGTTCTTTTGCAACTGACAGCCTCGGTGAACCAAACCGGAACGATTGTTAACACGGCAACGGTTTCTGCAACCGAACCAGATCCTGTATCGGCCAACAATACTTCTACGGCTACCCTAAATGCCACACGGGCGGCAGATCTTTCGGTATCAAAAACAGTAAGTAACCTAACCCCAATATTAGGTGATGTGGTTACATACAATATAACTGTCACCAATCATGGGCCTAATCCTGCGACGACGGTTTCGGTCATGGATTTATTACCTGCTGGCCTCACCCTTCGTCAGGCGAATGCAACGCAAGGAAGTTATGCTTCAGGTGTTTGGGCCGTAGGTGTCTTACCTGTTGGGCAAAGTGCCGTATTACAATTGGCGGCACAGGTAGATCAGGCGGCGCAGATTACCAATACGGCCTTGGTGGCAAATCCATCAGAACCCGACCCTGTATCGGCCAACAATACTTCTTCGGCTACGATTAATGCCACCCGTGGTGCAGATGTAGCCTTGTATAAAACAGTGGATAAATTAGCCCCAAATACAGGTGAGCGGGTCACGTTTACGCTTACAGCCCGCAATTTTGGCCCCAATACGGCCAGTGCGGTTAGTGTAACAGATTTGCTTCCGGCCGGATTGACCTTTGTGTCCTCTTCTGCAACAAGGGGCACCTATGCCGCCGCAACTGGCTTGTGGAGTATCGGTGTACTCGCCTCGGGTCAATCCGAAACGCTGAACATTGTAGCCAATGTCACGAACAATGGCGTCATCGTGAATTCAGCTACGATTTCAAATACGCCTGAACCCGACCCTCAAACGGCGAATAATGCCACCACTGCGACCATCAATGCTGCAACAGCAGCGGATCTGGCGCTTGCCAAAACAGTGGATAATTTGGCACCGAAGTCTGGGGATACTATCACCTATACCGTGACACTCCGCAACAATGGCCCGAACAATGCAACAGGGATAATTGTAGCCGACCTTGTGCCCAATGGCCTCACACTCATTCAGGCCAGCCCAAGTCAAGGAACTTATACAGCGGCCAGCGGAACGTGGACGGTTGGTGCGGTTGCTAATGGACAAACCGTTACCCTACAATTGGCGGCGCGTGTGGATAATACCGGAAGCATCGTTAATACGGCTTCTGTCACGGCGAGTGATCAACCTGATCCGATTGCCTCCAACAATACTTCGGCAGCCTCGATTAATGGTTCCATCCGGGCTGATGTGCAAGTCTCGAAGACAATAGATAAGGCCACGCCTATCGTGGGAGAAACCGTTGTTTACACTGTGACGGTGCGGAATAATGGCCCAAACAATGCCACTGGATTGGCGGTGACGGATCAACTACCTGCGGGTCTGACACTTCAAAATGCAACGACTTCGCAAGGAACCTTTGCTTCTGGAACTGGCATTTGGACGATCGGAACATTGCCTGTAGGTCAGTCAGTCACCTTGACTCTTTCCGCTCGGGTGGATGCTTCTGGCTCGATCACCAATACTGCCAGTGTGACCGCCCAAACGGAACCTGACCCCGTAGCAAATAACAATACCTCTAACGCCATTATTACATCTGGCATTCGGGCGGATGTGTCCGTTCGTAAGACCGTTTCCAACCTATCGCCAAAGTTAGACGACATTGTTACGTTTACGGTACAAGTTTCCAACTACGGCCCAAGTCCTGCGACCACGGTATTGGTGAACGATACCTTGCCCGCCGGTTTAACGTTGCAACAATCCAGTGTCACACAAGGCAGCTATGATGCTGCTACCGGACGCTGGAGCATTGGTAATATGCCCTCCGGCCAGACGGTAGTTATGATGATGACCGCACGGGTGACGGCTACTGGCCCTCTCTCGAACACCGCTACAGTAAGCGCCATGGAGACAGACCCCGTGACTACGAACAATTCCTCTACGGCCATGATTAACGGAACCAATACGGCAGATGTCGCGGTTGCGAAATGGGTGGATAACCTAACACCCAAGGTGGACGACATCGTGAACTACACGGTTCGTGTAACCAATTATGGCCCGAATATCGCAACCAACGTGCGTTTGACGGACGTTCTCCCGACGGGAATGGCACTCGTGACCCATGCCACTACACAAGGCGCATTTGCACCAGCTACGGGCCTCTGGACTATTGGAACGATTCCAGTGAATCAATCCGTCACCATGAATTTGGCCATTCGAATCAGTGCAGCGGGAACGTTCACCAATACCGTCACCGTTACGGCAAACGAGACCGATCCGCAAACAGGCAACAATACGTCGGTCTCGGTGCTGAATGCCAGTCGCGCCGCAGATGTAGCTGTTTATAAAACGTCGGATAAACTCACGCCAAACGTCGGAGAAAAAGTCACGTTTACTGTAACTGTAAGAAACTTTGGGCCAAACATAGCCAACAATGTATCCGTAACCGATCTCTTCCCGGCCAGTATGCAACCCGTCGTAGCAACGACCACACGTGGTAGTTATGCAGGAGGGATCTGGACTATTGGGCAATTGGGTATTGGACAAGCCGAGGTGATGCAGGTGGTTGGAACCGTAGCTGCAAGTGGAACAATCATCAATACCGCCATTGTTTCGGCAGACGAGGCCGATCCTATTCCGTCTAACAACAGTTCCTATGCCACGTTGAATGCCTCTATTGCTGCAGACCTCGAAGTGATAAAATCGGTTAGCAACCTAACCCCAAAAGTTGGTGACGTGGTAACATTTACAGTAAATCTGCGGAATTATGGCCCCAATACCGCCACGTTGGTGAATCTAAATGATGTCCTACCGGCAGGGCTTACCCTCCAACAAACGAGCGTTACTCAAGGCAGTATGACCAATGGAAATTGGGCGGTTGGAACGATATTGGCCGGACGTAGTGCCACACTCCAAATTGCCGCTCGGGTAGATGCGACGGGAGCCATTACCAATGTGGCATCGGTCTCTGCCAATGAATTTGACCCGATTTCGGCAAATAATGTCTCTCAGGCAACCATTAATGGAACCCGCACAGCCGACTTGGTGATGACCAAAATGGTGGATAACTTGGTTCCGAAACAAAATGACATCGTTACGTGGACCCTCACAGTGCAAAACCTTGGTCCTAATGTGGCGACGGGTGTAAATGTGTTTGATTTGATTCCAACTGCCAGCCTTGCTCTTGTTCAGGCTTCACCGTCGCAGGGAACGTTCAATGCAGGCGCATGGAACGTTGGGACACTGGCCGTCGGACAAACCGCCGTGATGCAGTTGGCTACCCGAATAACCTCTGTTGGCCCGATTACTAATACCGCTGTTGCGTCGGCGACCGAAGCGGATCCGATCACAGGCAATAATACATCGGCTGCTACCCTGAATGCCACTGTTGCCGCCGATATGGCCGTCGTGAAAACGGTGGATAATCTTACGCCTAAAACAGGTGATACCATCAATTATACGGTTCGCGTAACGAATCACGGCCCGAATATCGCGAATCAGGTAATTGCTACCGACCTGATTCCGGCGGGCTTGACATATTTACAAGCCAATACCACGCAAGGCACTTATACTGCCGGAAATGGTCAGTGGAGTATCGGAACGCTTGCCGTCGGACAGTCTGCTACCCTACAAATAGCGGCGCGGGTGGATAATACCGGAACCATTACCAATAATGCTACCGTAACGGCCTCCGAGCCGGATCCTCTGAATGCCAACAATGCGTCTTCTGCAACAGTGAATGCGACGAAAGCTGCGGATATTGGTGTCACGAAAACTGTATCGAACCTTGTACCCAAGACCGATGACGTGATCTCCTTTACTGTTACGGTTCGGAACAACGGCCCGAATCCCGCGACCAATGTTCAGGTGAACGATACTTTGCCTGCTGGCCTTTCGCTGATACAAACCAGTGCCACACAAGGAGCCTATGCCTCGAATACAGGCGTATGGACGATTGGGGCGCTGCCTGTAGGTCAAATAGCGGTGATGAATATTGCGGCAAAGGTCACAAATACTGGAACCATCGTTAATACAGCCATTGCCTCGGCGACCGAGACCGATCCTGTGACGGCCAACAATACGTCACAGGCAACCATCAATGCAAACCGTGCTACCGATTTGGCGGTCTATAATACCGTAGATAACCTCGCTCCCAACACAGGGGATCGTGTGACTTATACCGTCTTAGCCCGCAATAATGGCCCGAACGATGCGACCAATGTGGCTGTTGCGGATCTGCTTCCGGCTGGTCTTACATTCGTTTCCGCAACAAGTACCCGCGGTCAATACCAAAACGGACAATGGACTATTGGTGCTTTGGCGGCGGGACAAGCCGAGACCTTGTTAATAACGACTACAGTTGGACAAACGGGCGCCATTACGACAACCGCCATCATAAGTGGTACAGAGCCTGATCCGATTCCGGCAAACAATACCTCTGTGGCCACCATTCGCTCTGTCACCAGTGCCGATCTGGAAATCCGCAAAACGGTAGATGCACTTGCTCCTAAAATGGGAGACCGTGTGACGTTTACCATCGCACTGAAAAACAATGGTCCGAACGACGCCACCAATGTGACAGTAGCCGATGCCATTCCGGCTGGTATGACGTTTGTAAATGCCTCGGCCTCACGTGGAACGTATAGTGCAGCAACAGGTGTTTGGAGCGTAGGGTCGGTTCCGAATGGACAAAGTGTGTTGTTGCAAATTATAGCAACCGTAAATACGGTCGGGCCGATTACCAATACCGCCACGGCAACCGCCACTGAACCCGATCCGATTTCGGCGAATAATGTTTCTTCTGCAACAGTCAATGTGAGTTTGGCGGTGGATGTTGCAGTGGTCAAAACAGTGGATAACCTCACGCCTAAGACGGGGGATACCATTCATTACACCGTCACCGTCTGGAATCATGGCCCGAATACGGCAACGGGCATTGCGGTGACAGATGTGATCCCAACTGGCATGACGCTCTTGAACACGAGTACCTCGCAAGGCACATATAACACCGGAAACAGTCAATGGGGGGTTGGAACTTTAGCCGTCGGACAAGCCGCCCAAATGGTGATTGCGTTACGTGTCGAAAATACGGGCTTGGTAACGAATACTGCCACCGTAATCTCGACCGAACCCGATCCGATCTTGGCCAATAACTCCTCGTCTGCAACCACAAATGCAACACGGGCAGCAGACTTGGCCGTCACGAAAACGGTAGATAACCTCGTTCCAAAAACAGGCGATAATATTACCTATACCGTTGTTGTGACCAATCATGGCCCGAATGTAGCGACAAACGTAAGTATAGCGGATAACGTTCCGGCAGGAACCACGCTCGTGCAGTCCTCGGCCACACAAGGCACGTTTAATACAAATGTCTGGACGGTCGGAACCATTCCGGTGGGGCAATCGGCCTTGTTACGCTATGTGGCTACCGTCACCACGACGGGTACAGTGATGAATACTGCTGTCGTGAGTGGTACCGAGCCAGACCCGCAAACAGCAAACAATACCTCGGTTGTGACAATCAATGCCATCAAAGCCGCCGATGTGGGCCTCGCCAAAACGGTGGATAACCTGACCCCCAAAACGGGCGATACGGTTCACTTTACCGTAACGGTGCGTAACTATGGTCCGAATGTGGCCACCAATGTGGCGGTGGATGATGTGCTTCCGGCTGGTATCACCTTGTTACAAGGCAATGCCACACAAGGAATCTATACCGCCGGAAATTGGAATATCGGTACATTGGCCGTTGGACAAGGCGCTGTCTTGCAATTGGCGGTGAAGGTGGATAATATCGGGCGCATTACCAATACGGCAACCGTATCGGCTACCGAAACAGATCCGATTACAGCCAATAATACGTCATCAGCTACGATCAACGGTACACAAACCGCAGATTTGGCCGTCTATAAAACATTAGACAAATTGGCTCCAAGAACAGGCGAGCAAATTAGCTTTACGGTTTTGGTGACCAATCATGGTCCCAATAATGCAACCGCCGTTGCGGTAGATGATGTCTTACCTGCCGGGTTAACTTTCCAAAATGCCTCGGCCACACGTGGTGCTTATGCAACAGGTGTTTGGACCATTGGAAACTTGCCAGTCGGACAAAGTGAAACCCTTACATTGACGGCATTGGTGAACAATACCGGAGCCATTACCAATACCGCAATTGTGGCTGCCACCCAACCCGATCCGATCCCGTCCAACAATACGTCTTCTGCTATTGTAAATGCAAGTACGGCAGCCGATGTGGCGGTGGTGAAGACGGTGGATCAGGCGGCACCAAAAGCCGGAGATACGGTCAACTTTACGGTTAAAGTCACCAACTATGGTCCGAATACGGCCAACAATGTGGCAGCACAAGACCTCTTACCATCTGGTCTGACGCTGGTGCAAAGCAATGCCACACAAGGAACCTATGCCGGAGCAACGGGCGTTTGGAACATCGGAACCTTGGCCGTTGGACAATCTAGTACCCTCACATTAACTGTTAAAGTGGAGGGCGAAGGCATCTTTACGAACCGTGCTACTGTTACCGCCACCGAGACCGATCCGATTCCCGCTAATAATACGTCCTCGGCTACCGTGAATGCCTCGCAAACCGCCGATGTAGCTGTCCGAAAAACCGTAGATCAGTTGGCACCCAAGACGGGCGATGTGGTCAACTTTACGGTGGTCGCTACAAACTATGGCCCCAATGCTGCTTCTGGTGTGCAGGTAACGGATGTGGTTCCGTCTGGCCTCACGTTGGTGCAGGCCAATACATCGGTCGGAACCTATACGCCAGCCAATGGCAAATGGACCATTGGGCCACTCGCTGCGGGACAATCGGTGGTCATGAATATCGCTGCACGAGTGGAGCAAACAGGTATAATCACCAATACGGCCACCATCACGGCACTAGAAAGCGATCCTGTTCCGTCTAATAATACTTCTTCGGCCTCCGTTAATGCCTCGCAAGCGGCAGATATGGCCGTCCTGAAAACGGTGGATAAAGTGGATCCCAAAGCCGGCGATGTGGTCTATTTCACGATTACAGCACAAAATCATGGTCCGAACAATGCCACCAGTGTCGTCGTAACGGATGCCCTTCCGGCGGGCCTATCGTTGGTGCAGGCCAGCCCATCGCAAGGAACGTATGTAGCGGGAACAGGTGCGTGGAGTATCGGATCGGTAGCCGCTGGGCAATCGGTGGTGATGACCATTGCGGCGCGGGTGGATAATACCGGGGCCATTGTCAATACGGCCACGATTACCGCTACCGAGCCTGATCCACAAATAGCCAATAATATATCGGCGGCAACGGTCAATGCGACCCGTGCAGCCGATGTGGTGGTGGTGAAAACGGCAGACAACCTCGCACCTAAAACCGACGACCTGGTAACATACTCGGTAGTGATTCGAAACTACGGTCCAAATCCGGCGACCAATGTTTCTGTGGCCGATAATGTGCCAGCTGGAACGACGTTGGTGCAGGCTTCGGCTACACAAGGAACTTATGCTACAGGAACGTGGACGATTGGTAGCATCGCCGTCGGTCAGGGTGCCATCATGCAGATGGTAGTACGGGTGAATAATACGGGTGTCATCCCGAATACTGCGGTTGTGAGTGCGACCGAGACCGATCCGGTTCCTGCAAACAATACCTCTACGGCTACGCTCAATGCCAGCCGTGCGGCAGATATTGCCGTGCGGAAAACGGTTTCCAATCTTGCGCCGAAGGTTTCGGATTTGGTAACGTTTAATGTGACCGTCACCAATCATGGCCCGAATCCCGCAACCAATGTAGTGGTGGTAGATGCTGTTCCTGCCGGCCTGACGTTGGTGCAAAGTGCGGCAACACAAGGGGCATACACAGGTGGGAACTGGACGGTGGGCGCATTGCCTGTTGGCCAATCGGCTACTTTGCAAATGACGGTTCGGGTGGATAACGAAGGGGCGATAACCAATACCGCGAATGCCTCGGCCACCGAGCCTGATCCGCAGGCCGCTAATAATGTTTCGGTTGCTACGCTCAATGCCAGTCGTGCTGCCGACATGGCTGTCCAAAAAACGGTGGATAATCTTGCACCAAAAGAAGGCGACCTGATTACCTATACCGTTTTGGTTCGTAACTATGGCCCAAATACGGCCACCAATGTCTCAGTAGCAGATAATGTGCCAGCGGGTGTGACATTGGTGCAGGCTTCGGCCACGCAAGGTGCATTTAATGCAAATGTCTGGACAATCGGAACAATGGAGGTCGGTCAATCGGCACTCTTGAACATTACCGTTCGAGTGGGAACCACAGGTGCTATCCAAAATACCGCCGTTGTAAGTGCCACCGAACGTGATCCGCAAATAGCGAATAATACATCGGTGGCTTGGGTGAATGCCTCGAAAGCCGCAGATGTGGCGATTACCAAAACGGCAGACGTGTATGCGCCGAAAACAGGCGATCTCGTGAACTATACCGTAACCGTTCGGAATTACGGCCCGAATCCTGCGACGACTGTTTCCGTAACCGATCTTTTGCCAGCAGGTATATCGTTGGTACAACACAATACCACACAAGGCGCTTATGATACGGCCACTGGCAAATGGACGATCGGAACCTTACCCGTTGGTCAGGCTGTGACGATGAACTTGACGGTTCGGATAAATAATACCGGACGCATGACGAATACGGCGACTGTAACCGCCACGGAATTGGATCCACAAACCGCGAATAATGAATCATCTGCCACCATTAATGCCTCGCAGGCGGCAGATGTGGCGGTCGAAAAAACGGTGGATCGCCTTGCCGTTCGTACTGCCGAAAGCGTAACTTTCCGTGTGAAGGTGACGAACTACGGCCCGAACCCAGCTACGAATGTAAAGGTGGATGACGTGGTTCCGACAGGCATGACACTCTTGCAATCCAATACCAGTCAAGGAACCTATGCCGCAGGCGAGTGGAACATTGGTAACCTACCCGTTGGCCAAAGTGTGGTCTTAGAAATGACGATGCGGGTGGAGCAAGACGGACGATTCACGAATACGGCGATCGTTTCTGCCACACAGTTCGATCCAGAGTTGGCTAATAATACGTCCTCCTCAGCGGTCAATGTGAGTACAGCAGCAGACCTCCGGGTGGCGGCTACCGCCAACAACCTTGCGCCCAAGGTGGGGGATGTCGTAACATTCTCGGTAACAGTTCAAAACTTTGGTCCGAACCATGCCTCCGGGGTAAACGTGAGCAATCCGATCCCAACAGGAACTAGTCTTATTAAGGCCAGCGCCACACAAGGAACCTTTAATCCAGCTACGGGCACATGGAATATCGGAACCTTACCAAGTGGGCAAATTGTGCTCTTGCAATTGGCCGTGACGGTGAATACAACGGGTATGCTCATGAATAATGCGGTTGTATCGGCATCGGAGCCGGACCCGATTATGGTGAATAACGAAAGCAGTGCTGCCCTGAATGCCTCACAAGCTGCGGATGTGGCTGTTCGCAAACAAGTGGACAACCTCGTTCCAAAAGTAGGGGATATCGTTAACTTTACGGTGACAGCGCAGAACTTTGGTCCGAATGCGGCCTCGGCAGTCACAGTGGCCGATGTTATTCCTGCGGGTGTGACATTGGTACAGGCGAATACCACTGCCGGAACCTATGGAGGTGGCACGTGGAATATCGGAGCGCTTCCAGTGGGACAATCAGTGGTCTTGCAAATTGCAGCGCGTGTCACAAGTACAGGTGAAACTACCAATACGGCAACGATCTCGGCTACTGAGCTGGATCCGGTCTTGAATAACAACACGTCTGCGGCAACCATCAATGCCACACAAGCCGCTGATGTGACGGTTACCAAAAGTGTGGATAAACTCGACCCGAAAGTGGGAGACCGCGTGGCCTTTACCGTAACTGTAAAGAACAATGGACCTAATACGGCCACCAATGTAAGCGTGGCGGACCCCATCCCATCCGGCATGTCGCTCTATCAAGCCAATGCAGGGCAAGGAACCTATGCTGCTGGTGTGTGGAATATCGGAACGCTTCCGGTAGGACAAAGCACCACGCTCACGATTGCCGCAACGGTAACAGCAACTGGACAAATCACCAATACGGCTATTGTATCCGCCACCGAGCCAGACCCGGTTCTGGTGAATAACACATCTGTTGCGAGCGTAAATGCTTTCCAGGCGGCAGATGTGGCTGTTGTGAAAACGACAGACAATGCCGTACCCAACGAAGGAGATCGGGTAACGTTCTCTGTAAAAGTCACTAACTATGGCCCGAATACCGCGACGGCTGTTTCGGTTGCGGATGTTTTACCGGCGGGTCTTCGTCTCGATCAGGCGAATGCCACACAAGGTGCATACAATGCCGGAACATGGGCCGTGGGAACTTTACCCGTAGGCCAATCGGCAACGTTGAGCATGACGACAACAGTCTTGAACAAAGGAACCATTGTGAACCTTGCCACCGTCTCGGCCACCGAGCAGGATCCAATTGCGGTCAACAACACCTCGACCGCCACCTTGAATGCGGCATCTAATGCAGACCTCGAATTGAAGAAAACGGCAAATACCCTCGCGCCAAAAGTAGGCGATGTGGTAACGTTTACCCTTACTCTTCGCAATAATGGCCCCGTTGCGTCGGCAGGCGTGAAGGTCTCGGATGTCTTGCCTGCCGGATTAAGCTTTGTTTCGGCAGCACCAGCCGCAGAATATGATACAGCAACAGGGGAGTGGAACATTGGCGCAGTTCCCGTAGGACAAACCCGAACACTCCAAATTGCCACACGAGTCAATACTGCTGGGCCTATTACGAATACGGCCACCATTACCGCAGGTACGCCAACTGATCCTGTGGCTTCCAATAACTCATCTGCCGTGACGCTAAACGCCGATAATACGGTGGACATGGAAGTCGTGAAAACGGTCAATGACGTAACGCCGACACTTGGAGACGAGATTACCTTTACGTTGAATGTGCGGAACTATGGCCCCAATACGGCCACCAATGTGAAGGTGACAGATGTAATTCCGGCAGGATTAACGGTGGTGGGAAGCACGCCAGCGAATGTGTGGAACCCCTCAACAAGTGTTTGGAATATCGGTACAATGGCTCCGAATGCCGTTCAGCGGCTCCAGATTACGGTACGGGTAGATGCAATAGGCCAAATTACCAATACAGCAACCATAGCCGCCGATCAGCCCGATCCTTTTGCGGGCAACAATAGCTCGGCTGCAACGATCAATGGCAGTGCCTACGCCGATTTGAGCCTCACAAAAACCGCCTCGAATCTACGGCCAAACCTTGGCGATGATGTCGTGTTTACGGTTTCCATACACAACGATGGCCCCAATGCCGCGACCAATGTGCGTGTAGCAGATCCGTTACCCGCCTCACTCAGTTTGTCGTCTTCGTCGGCAAGCCGGGGGGCATATGTGGCAGGTGTGTGGAATGTTGGGACTTTGCAATCGGGAGAATCCGCAATCTTGCAAATGACCACCCGCGTACTGGTTCCAGGAACGATTACGAATACGGCGGAGGTTTCTTCGGCGTCACCTGCCGATCCCGACTCTACGCCGGGCAATGGCGCAAACGAAGATGACCGTGCAACGGTCGTGCTGAATGCACCGGAAGCAGCAGACCTTGCCTTGCGAAAAGAAGTGGATCTGCCCCAAGCTGGTATCGGTCAGAAGGTTAAATTTATCGTATCCCTAAGCAATAATGGCCCAAACACTGCAACAAATATTCGCATAGAAGAAGCCGTTGCTGCTGGGCTACGTGTGGAAAAGGTGACTCCCACCGTCGGATCGTTCGATGGAACAGATTGGATTGTGCCTTCGCTCGATCCCGGAAGTACGGCGAGCATCGAGGTAGAAGCTACAGTTACGAGAACGGGCTTGCTCACCAACCGAGTGCAGGTATTGCACGCCGACCAGTTTGATCCGGTTAGCGCCAATAACCGTGCAAGTGCAGCGGTGACGACGGCCCCGGTAGCAGATGTTCGAATCATTAAAACGGCGGATACGCTCCGCCCACAAGTGGGCAACGAGGTGACATTCCAAGTGATCGTCACAAACGATGGCCCCGATGTGGCTTCCTCGGTAACGGTTCAGGATGTATTGCCTTCGAGCCTGACGTTTGTAGCGGCTTCTACCAGCGCCGGAACCTTCTCTGGCAGTGCATGGCAGGTCGGACGCTTGGCCGTAGGACAATCTGCTACGTTACATCTTACTGCCCGCGTGAATGTTTCTGGCCAGATTGTAAACCTCGCAACAGTCGCAAATATCGGAGAAAGGGATGTGAATCCGGGCAATAATGCGGCGAATATCACCATCAATGCCACCAAAGCGGCAGACCTCGCCGTCACCAAGTCGGTAGATAATACCACGCCTACTGTCGGTAGCAACGTAGTCTTTACCGTTCGGGTTACCAACAATGGCCCTGATACAGCAACCAATATCCGCATAACAGACCTTCTGCCGGAAGGATTACGGTATGTCTCTGCCGTGCCATCAGCCGGAACGTTCGACTCGCGTAATTGGAGCTTTGCTTCCTTGCCATTAGGCGCAAGTGCGACGCTTCAAATTACGACCGAAGTAACCCGGACGGGCTTCCTGAACAATACAGCCTTCGTTTCTGCCAGCGATATTTTTGATCCGATCTTGGCGAATAACGAAGCGACGGCCTCGATCAATGCAGCAAAAGCGGCAGATTTGGCCATCCAGAAAACCGTAAGCAAACTCAATCCGACACCAAACGAAACCATTACTTATACGGTAGAAGTCACGAATAATGGACCGGATAATGCAGGTGGTGTAGCCGTAACCGACCTCTTGCCAAGCGGCTTGGATTTGGTGACGACCTCGCCCGCACGAGGGGCCTTTACCAATGGTGTTTGGAACATCGGAACAGTGGCCAAGGGCGAAAAAGTAATCTTGACCATCGCCGCACAAGTCCGGGCATCAGGAGCTATCGTAAATACGGCGTCCATCTCGGCCAGCGACGTATTTGATCCAATCTCGGCCAATAATACCTCGTCTGCTACAGTTAATTCACCGATTGGTGCAGACTTGGCCTTGACGAAATCTGCGAATACTGCTACACCGAGCATTGGTGGAAATGTCGTCTTTACTATTACGCTGACGAATAATGGCCCACGTAGTGCCTCTGGTATTATTGTGGATGATCTATTGCCTGCCGACCTCACATTTGTAGATGCAACCGTGACAGGGGGTTCCTTTAATGGTGCTCGTTGGAGTGTGCCTTCATTGGCTGTTGGTGCAAGCCAATCGCTCACCCTTACCGCAAAAGTGAATAATAGCGGGTTTATTCGCAATACCGCCACCATCAGTGCCGCCAATGAATTTGATCCTATAACCGCAAATAATACCGCATTCGTTGTAGTAAATGCTGCACTTGGCGCGGACTTGGCGATCACCAAAACGGTTAATAAACTAAATCCATCGGCAAACGAAGTAATCACTTTTACGCTTAATGTGAGCAACAACGGCCCTAATCGTGCGGATAACATCACAGTAAAAGATGTATTGCCATCCGGCTTAGAATTTGTCTCGGCCAGTGCCAGCCAAGGGAATTTTGCCGGAGACACGTGGAGCATTGCTACGCTCGGATTAGGACAGCAAGTGGCGCTTCAGATTGCGGCACGAGTGCGTAGTTCAGGGGCTATTTCCAATACTGCAACCATTACCGGAGCTTCGTTACCGGATCCGGTTGTGGTCAATAATACCTCTACAGCAACGATCAATGCTGCTGGCGCTCAGGCCGATCTTTCGGTTTCAAAAACGGTAGATAACCTCTCAAAAGGACTGGGAGAAACCGCCGCGTTCACGATTGCGCTTTCTAATGCCGGACCAGATGTAGCCACAGGAGTAAAACTAACCGATACTTTGCCTAATGGCCTGACACTTCGCGTGGCATCTGCAACTCGTGGAACTTTTGTAAATGGGGTATGGAATGTGGGTACGGTGGCCGTTGGCGAAACGGTATTGCTGAAAATAGATGCAGAAATCACTGCAAACGGTACAATCACCAATACTGCCACGATTACTGCCGCAGATCAGGCGGATCCGGTTGCAGCCAATAATACCTCCAGCGCAACCTTGAATTCCGGTGCGGCAGCTGATCTTTCCGTGGTGAAAACCGTTGACAACCTCTTGCCAAAAGTGGGCGACCGCATTATTTATAAAGTACAGGTAACCAATGCTGGGCCTAAACATGCAACAGATGTGGCCGTAACGGATCTACTTCCGGCAGGCTTAAGGCAAGTTGTGGTCTCGCCCAGTAAAGGCACGTTCGAAAATGGTATCTGGAGTGTAGGAACGGTAGCTGTTGGCGAAACCGCTATCCTGCAAATTGCGACCGAAGTCTTACAAACTGGTAATATTACCAATACTGCCTTCATTAGTAATAGTTCACCAGCCGATCCAGTGACAACGAACAACCGTTCCAGTGTGACCATTAGTGGAGATCCGCAAGCCAAGTCCGCTGATTTGGTTATGTATAAATCGGTGAACAATTCGGCTCCAACTACCGATGATACCGTTACTTTTACGCTCATCGTCTCCAACAATGGGCCAGATCATGCTTCGGGTGTGACGGTGAATGACTTGCTGCCAAGTGGACTTCGATATGTGGACCATAATGCGGCCTCTGGACAATATGACGGGACAACAGGTCAATGGACGGTGGGTGCTCTTAACAAAGGAGCAAGTGCCACCTTGCAGATCAGGGCAAAAGTGGGATCTGTCGGGCCGATTATTAACATTGCACAAATTGCTGCAGCCAATGAACCGGATCCAAACCGCTCGAATAACTCGGCAATCGTTCAGTTAAATGCCGAAAAAGGACCGGGTGTGGCGGATATTGTGGTGAAAAAAGTTGTGAACAACCTGCGTCCAACTGTTGGTAGTACAGTGGAATTCACTATATCGGCGAAAAACTTGGGGCCCGATCCAGCGACCAATGTGAGTATCCTCGAAACATTGCCACCGGGTCTCACGTTTGTTTCTGCTACCACGTCTAAGGGTTATCTAAATGGCCAAATCTGGCAAATCTCAGCATTAGCCGTGGATGAAACCGCCGAATTGAAGGTGGTGACAAAAGTGACAGCTCCGGGCGCACTGAAGAATACAGCGGTCAAGATCCAATCCGATCAATCCGATCCGATCAATGCAAACAATGAATCGGATGTGTCCGTTAGTGTAGCGAATGCGGCAGATATTGCGGTGAATAAAACCGCTGACAATATTCGTCCAGAAGTGGGTTCAAATGTCACTTTTGTGGTTACCGTTACCAATAATGGCCCAGATGCTGCAACCAATGTAGAAGTTACAGACTTGCTTCCGATGGGTCTTGAATTGGTCGTGGTTTCTCCTTCGGTTGGTACATGGGGCAATAATAAATGGAAAATTGGATCCCTGGCATTAGGGCAAACGGTGCAAATGCAGATGACTACCCGTGTCATGATGCGAGGATCTAATCAAAATACCGCAACCGTGAGTGCTAGTGATCAACCCGATCCCGTTCCATCTAATAATGCCGCTACCGTAACGGTGAACGCACTCGAACGTCCGGTGGACTTAAGTGTGAGTAAGAGGGTTGATAAATCCGCACCTTCGGTTGGTCAGAATGTGACCTATACCATCGTTCTACGAAATGAAAGCCTCGTTAATGCAACGGGTGTGCAGGTTCAAGACAACCTGCCGGAGGGTTTACAATATTTGTCGCACCGTGTAACACACGGCCAATTTAATCCGGATAATGGCATTTGGTTGGTGGGCAATCACGAAGCCGCAAAGGTGGATTCACTCTTTATTACCGCAAAAGTGGTGTCCGGAGCAGCAGGGCTTCGCATTACCAATCGGGTGGACATCGTGACAATGGATCAGACGGAAGGAAACGGATTTAACAATACTGCGATGGTGAGTATCAATGTCACGAACTTGCCACCAACAGATCTTTCGATCTCACAAGTAGTCACGCCGCAAGTCACGCAACCGGGTGGAGCGCTTAAACTTGCGGTAACAGCGGTGAATAACGGGCCACAAACTGCTGCAAATGCCTTGCTGACGGTTCAGCTACCGCCGGAAACGGTGTATAATAGCACTACCCTGTTGCCGAATGGCTGGTCGTTGGATGCTCCAACTTCCGGAACAAGTGGACGGGTTCGTTTCTCTGTACCAACATTTACGACAGGAGCAAGTGTCTCTTTTGAACTAGCCCTTACTACGTTGACCACCGTTTCTAATGGCACGAACTTTACAGTTGTATCTTCGGTGGTCTCTGATCATCCGGAAACCACGTTGGCGAACAATGCGGTGCAGTCTGTGGTCTCGGTCGCCGATCGTTATGATCTTTCTATCGAGGCTTACACCAACAATCCAATTGCATCCTATGGGGAGAATGTGGAATTGAATTATACGGTACGAAACCTCGGTCCGGCAGGTGCAAATGGGGTTCAGGTGACCAATACCTTGCCAAGTGGTTTGGTGAATCCCGTATTGATCAGTACTTCCCAAGGTACATATGTCACCTCAAACGGTGCATGGTCAATTGGTAGTGTGGGTAACGGTGGTGCGGTGACCTTGCGTATTCGGGCAACAGTGGCAACCAACGCTACAAGTTATACCAATATAGCGGATATTGTCTGCAATGTTGGTTGTGCTGATACTAACCCGGCGAATAACCGCGCAATCTTGGTTATTAGTCCACAGCAATCTTCTTCGGCACTTTATGGCGGGGTAGAATCAAATGGCGATCGAGCGATGGACTTGAACCATGCATGGGCGCAAACGCGCTTAGAAATGCTCACTGCGCCCGTTTCTGCGATGATCTCGGCTAAAATAGAAGGGCCTGTTACTCGCTTTACCGAGGCAAGTACCATCGGTCTAAGTGGAACAACCCCACCTGTTAAACAGGTACTACCCCAAATCGGGCCGAGTGGAGCACAGGCCTTGGATCAAACACCATCTTGGATCATAGGTCAGACAAATGCCCAGGCAGTATATGGTGTAGATTATATGCTCTCTGGCCGTCGTTTGGCTGCGGCTTTGGTGATGCAATCGCAAAGGGCACTATACGAACACACCAAGGCGGTTTGTGATCGCCTCGGAGGTGCTGTCCTAGAATCTGTGGAGACGATTCTGGTGAATGGGCGCCCGTTTGTTCTTCAAAAGCTGACAGCGCCAGATGGTAAGGTGGATTATGCCATCAGTTTTGTGGCCTATAACACAGGCAGTGGCTTTACGGTGGATAGTCGCTTTACGCTCGCCGAATACCAAATACCCGGCACTGCATCCGATGTATTGAATTTCCAACTCTGGAGTGTGGACAAAGCAGCCACTGCTGGATTGGTTCAGACTACATTGCAAACACTCCAAGCACAAGGAAACCTTACGTTCTTGAATGATGTCTCCTCGACGCCTGCAACACCAAAGGTCTTTGTCCGAAGTGGGCGGGCTATGGGGAATGGAACCATGCTCCTTGAAATTCAAAACAATGGCGGTGCTCGTAATGTGACCATTCAGGCCGAAACCCGTACTACTGAAAGCGGGACATGGAGCGCCACCCGTACATGGACTCGACAACTCGATACGGTTACCACCGATACCGTTCAGGTCTCGTTAGGTTCGCTGTATTTTGATGTCCGCTTCAGGATGACAAACGATACCACTACAGACCGTGACCAATTGTATTTCTCTGATGGCGCATGGGGGTATAACAACAATAGCGGTGCAGCTACTATAAACACCTTTACCGTGACATCCGACTCGCCGGGTCGCCCGTCTGTAGGTATTTTCCCGTTCGAACGGAATGCCCGCGTAGCCGGAACGTTAACTGGAAGTACCTGGATGAGCCTATTCCGGTACGTTGCGCCAGGTCGTCGTCCTGCTGACCTTTCCGGTGGACTCTATCAGTACATCGAGTTTGAGGCCCGTGGCAATCAACCTGTCGAAGTACAACTGATAAAGTCATCGGTGACCAACTGGGATCAGTTCCGGAAAACAGTAAACCTTACTTCATCTTTGCAAAGATACAAAATTCCACTCAATCAATTCGGCCGCTTGGGTGGAGGAACTCTTTCGTTGAACGACCTAGAACTACTCGGATTCTATGTCCGGAACGATCAGCCTTATGCACAACCTTTCGATCTGGAAGTGCGGCGGGTACGGTTGGTCACGGAATCCTACGTACCGATTGAGTCCGAGCAAACACTGCCCGAAAATCTGGTATTGGAACAAAACTATCCCAACCCGTTCAACCCGTCCACTAATATCCGGTTTAGTTTGCCTCAGCCCGGAAAAGTGACACTGGCTGTGTACGATGTATTGGGACGTCGTATTGCTGTCCTGTTGAATGAAGTTCGTGAAGTGGGTAACTACGAAGTACGTTTTGATGCGTCTAACTTGCCGAATGGAACGTATTTCTACTCTGTCTCCGCTGGTGGTAAAACCGTTACAAAGAAAATGATCCTGCTTAAATAAACTACCGCAATTATAGGAACAATTAAGCCCCCTTTCTCTATGAAGTGGGGGCTTTTTTATTACGTCCTTTTACCATTAGGACTTACGCAAATTTGACTAAGGGGTTTTTAAGTTGTTGTTTCATATATTGAGCTAATTACCCCCATTTTACTTGATAGATCGTCCTTTTCGTTTGCTCTGCAATCTCTTTCAGGCGTACCCAAACCAGTATGGTACAAGCAATATGGTTGCGTTGAATACGTTCTTTTCGGCATTGGCATGATGCTAAACCCGATAATTGTTTAAGCTCACGATGAAACTGCTCTATCTTCCAACGAAGTCCACAAACCTGTTTTGTTTCTTCGATGTTCGGAGTAGAACCGTCATTGGTGATGACGTAATCGGTGCGGTTGGTAGAAACCACAAGACGAAATACAGTTACCGTATGCCCTTTCGTCATCCCACGAAGGTGGACTTTACGCCCCATTGTTAATTCTTCCTCAGACCAAGTCAAGGTCGAAACCTGTTGGTAAGGCGTTGGTTTTCCTGTTTCAGCATCAAGATAACTGACCAAACGATTCTCTTTTACAGGACAGTAATACGTTTTACCATACCCTTCAATTTGCTTCAATAACGACACGGTGGCATACCACGTGTCCATTAAAACCGTTTTAAAGGTAAGTTCTTTGGCCAAATGTGCATTTTGCAACATTTCTTCGGCATGATCAAGTTTGGTTCGTCCATCGGTCTCAGGCGAAAAAATGCGATAATCTATAATCCAAAATTGTTCTGTTTCTGGATTGACGTAAACACAAGTTACGACCCCAATTCCTCGAATAACCCGTTTGGCATTGCCACTAAATTATCGGCGTACCATTTCGATAGATCGAGAATAATTTTTGTCAAGTATGGTATCATCAAAGACGATAATGCCATTCGGAGACAAGACTAATTGAGATTCAACTTTTTCCCAAACCAATCGAGGCGGATACTTGTTATTTTTGAGTAAGCGATGCGCTTGGTCATGGCTGAATTCAGGAGAATGATCTCCAAAAACCGCTGTGAATCAGCGGTAAGTGAGCCTGTAATTCTTGACACTACTCACTAAAAACTGACAATAATCAGAACGAGACATCATAGCATTTTTGAACACAAATTAAGCACAGATTGCTACTTTTGACTAAAATGCATAAGTCCTAAATAAAATTAGTCAACTGCTGTGGGCAGTGGTGAACCATAAGAAGAGCGTGCCAAGGTGTCGGTAAAAGGTCATTCACCATTTTCGCGAGACCGCACCATCCGAATTGCCTTCCAAAGCATGGTACTCGTCTGGTTCGGTTGGGTTTCTAAAACCTCTTTGAAGCCGCATTGGGTATAGCACCGAATAGCATGGACATTGTGGTCATAGACATTCAAATCCACGCACGTCGTCTTTGGGTCTTCAAAACAGATCCGAAGTAGGGCCAATACCAATTGCTTTCCTAAACCCTGTCCACGATTAGCTGATGCTCCAATCAATAGACGGCATAAGCGTTTAGTATGTGAGTTAATGGTTTTTATTTGCGCAAAACCGAGTGGATCCCCTGTTTGGGTATGTGTCGCCATGTAGCTAAGACGGTTGTTTGCATCTATTTCTAAGAATTGTCTCCATGCTTCATCCGATAGGGGAAAGGAAAAAGCACATGGACCTGCAAACCGAACCAATTCTTCTTGAGTCGTGATCCATTCTTTTAGTATTGCTAAATGAACCTGCTCCACAAATGGAATAAGTTTCAATGTAGCTATTTGAAAACTGTTTTTAGATGGCTTGGTCATCCTATTTACGGTCGTAAACTAAACCATTATATCGGTAATATAACGTGCGGTTCATTAGCTTAAAGTCGCTATTGGTTCCAGAAATTACTAATTTCAGATCGTAAAATCCGGTTTCGGGTTCTTTTTGTCCTGAAACGGTGGTGATTTTGGTGCTGTACCCAAAGCATTTACGTTCTGGCGGATCACAAGCGCCACTGTTGTCTTCGCTAGTCTGGAAAGCTGCAATGCGTTCAAACTCCATCTCTGGATAGAAAATAGCTGTTCCGGTTACCGTATAGCCTTGTCCTGTATAACCAGCGTCAATGCGGATGCCGTATTCATCGTCAGATAATTTCATCAGACTGATTTCTCCCGGCTCATTAAAACCACCTGTAACCGCAAAGTCACGACGGAAACGGCTCCGTTGCCAGCCTCCCTCGGTATAGCGGTCCTTTCGGAAGAGGGCACCGTCTAAACGGGCAGCGCAGGCATGACAATCCGATTCACTCGTCTTAACTGCAATTACCGCATACTCGGTCTTGTTTTCTCCCTTACCGGTGGTCCATTGTTTGCTAAAGACCACATGGTCGGGTGAATAAGGGGAATTGCCGTCATACATCTCGGCCAGCAAAAACGAAAGGTTTATCGGTTGGGCATAACCAACGGTATAGGAGCCGCAGGCCAGTAAAAGGGCAAAAATTGTTTTCATTGGTTTGTTTTGGATTGAGGGATTAGGGTACAAACACAAATTTACCTTTCTCCCAACGGAGTGCAAATACCCGTTTCCCATTTCCTTTCCACGAAGCGTTGATGATAGTGCCTTTCTGGGGTAGTTTATAGACCAAATACGTATCAATATTGGCGCGGATGGGTTGTTTGGCTGCAACATCGCTGATTTTGTTTTGCGGCAATACCTGAGGTTTTTCGGTCCATTTGCCGTTTTTATACACCATAACCCGTAGATCGGTAGTACACATATTGTGTGGGCCGCCATCCAATTGGTATAGCACATATTCTGTTTCGGTGGCTACATCCTTAAACACGGCTACTTCGATGATACCCATGGTGGTTTTTGCTCGTAGATAACCATTTTTAATGTCTTTTACGACAACCGCCCTCGTTCTTGCGGCGGCACTGGAAGGTGTATCGTCACACTTAAAGGGGTCTTCCTCCATCTCGTGGAACAGGTTATAATAATCTTCTACCGTCTTAGACCATGCGGGGCGCGTTTTTTGTGCAAAAGTAGCGAATGGCACGAATAAGAGTGCCAGTAAGAAAATTTTTCTCATGAGATTATCCTGCTGAATAGGTCATGATGTCGTCCCTACGGGCAACGAGCATCTGGTTACGGAAAAGGTGCATATTGATGGTTTGGTTTTGACCAGCCATAGGATTACAGATGGCGCCAAAGAGGACAAATTCGGCATCTCGCCAAGAAATCCATTTACGTTGCGCTTCCCTAAGCAGCGATTGTCGATTACTGGCGGAGAGGATCGTTTGATAGGCTTCGTTCAATTCGATGTCTTTTTGGGCATAGTCTGTGGTCATACAGTCTAAAGTTAGACATTCGTATTGAATGCGTGCATCTTGTATCCATTTTTCACGGGTTCCTTGTACCAAGTATCGCGTATAGCGTTCCAATTGGACACGTCGTTCGTTTACGAGACGTAAAATCATCATATCTACCCAACTTGCATTGGCTTTGATAGACCTAATTTCGGCATCTCGGAAAGCCAGCCAAGCCCGTTGAGCCGTGAGCAGTACTGTTTGGTTTCCAGCGCCAATTTTGGCTTTGAAGGCTTGGTACGCTTTGTTCAGTTCGCCATCCAATAAAGTTTGGGCTTGCTGAACGCATTTGGCAAATGTAAGGGGTTTGTACGGGTTGTCATCGCCGGAAATCTCTGCTTCGGCAATTTCGTTACATTGGTTCATCTTCTTCTCGCCGGGTGTCGGAGGGGCTTGGGCCAACACCGAAAAGGGTAAAAAGGCGGCGAGCAATAAAAGAAAACGTTTCATCACAATCGTTATTTAGGTTGGGTTAAGGAAACAGCAGGATGTTTATGATGCTCTGTTTTGAATAAACCGATCCAACCAACAATTTAACGAGGCGCTGGTGTGTGCGATCGGCGTTTCGTTCGGAGACTATCAGCCGGAAACCGTGCTTTTAAGGTACTACGCAAGCTTTCTGCCCAGTCCATCAGCGCTTTCTTTTTGGCATTACCCAAAACAGCGTCTTTGTGAATCCATGTATAGGAATCAAGTGGCATTTCGCCCTTCTTTAGTACCTTGCTTATTTCCTCTAATTTATGGAATTGTTTTGCTGGGCGGTACGAAGCGAATGCTGAAAAATTTAATTCTCGCTTGCCCTCGTTCACATGGTCGTTTAGCCACCAGCCTAATGGCTGAATGTTGCTATACCAAGGATACACGGTTTTGTTGCTGTGACAATCGTTACACGCCCTTTTTAAGATGACTTGGACGTTGGCGGGAACGGGAAATTGCGTTGAAATGGACTTGGTTTCGTCACCCGTATCATTTTTTGTCGGACGGATGAACTGGATCACCACCAAAATTGTCAATATACCAGCAGTTACTTTTTTGGCCATGTGTGAATTGGGTTTAGGGAGTGAATAGTGATGGCAAGCGAACAAAAAACAACTGGTGGCGGCTTGTTCGTAAATTATTTCTGACCTCGCTTAAAAAGCCTCCGGTTTAGTACCGGAGGCCCAATAAACCGTATTCCATCCTTTATTTTTTTACGCCAGCACGGCTGAGTTCCTCGCGGACAATTCGGCGAAGAACGTCTAAATTCCCCCATTGATCCACAAGGCGACCATTGATGTACACAGAAGGAGTGCTATTAACCCCAGCAGTTTTACCGCGTTCAATGTCTTCTTGTACCAAACGAGTTGTAGCGGGATCTGTCATACAGGCATTAAAACGCCCCGTATCTAATCCAAGATTTTGGACTTCACGTGCAAGGACGCTTTCTCCCAAAACTTCTTGATTGTCGAACAGCGCTTTGTGCATTTCCCAACCTTTTCCAACATTGGCAGCACAGAAAAAGGCTTTGGCTGCAGGGCCTGCAAACGAGTGAATCTGACTTTGTAAGTTGGGGTTGATGCTGTTGTCTAACGGATAGTTTTGGAAACGAAAACTGACATATTTTCCAAACTCATTTACAATGGACTCTATGCGGTCGCGTGCCACTTTACATGCTGGGCACTGAAAATCAGCAAATTCGATAATGGAGACCTTGGCCTCTTTATTACCCTTAACGAGCGTATTCGGGCCAAATGCAACTTCTAGTGGCCCTTGCTTAAAATGTTGCTGGACGGAGCGTAATACGGCTGTTTCCGACTCGGTATCGGCGGCAGTGGCCTGTTCTTGTTTGCGTTGGTAGTTGCTGAAGTAAAGGAATGAAAAACCATAAACAAACAAGGTGAGCACTAATGGGGTAATAATGGCAGGCTGATAAGTAAATCCGGATGTGTTGTTCCGAAGCGCGCCCAAAAAGCCGGAAAAATAAGCGCCTAATCCAACCGTCCGAACTAAGGAGAGAATCAGGAATACGAGAATGGCCCCGTTAATCACATACATACCGATGCAAAGCGGGCAGGCAATCCCCATTTGGATCAGTTGGGTGGCTTTGAACATCGAGAAAAGAACTGCAAGAATAGATAATACAATACCAACCATTACTGCCGAAGCACCTTTTTCCTTTTTATTTATCAACGCGATAACCGTTAGTATCAAAATACTAAAATAAAAGGCCGCACCCCATGCTGCCACCGGAATACCAAACATATAAGCGCTTTCAGAAGCATAAACCGGTTCGCACGTGATCCATTCGTTTACCGTACAGCCTAAAGAACGGGTGAGTCGGTTCTCAATGCCAAGGGTAATAAAGGTGGCATCCAACGCAACATAAATTCCGGCAATGACAGCAACCAATACAGCCCAAAGCCCCCAAGTTTTAAGAAGAGGCTCGGTTACAGGGATTCGTTTTTGACCGCTATGTGTTTTTTGAACAGGTTTAGACATGGTTGTTAAAGTTTAGTATGAGAAATTTATGCCTGAAATTACGCCGTTAATCCCAGAAGACCAAATTGAATTCCTGATGATCCGGCGGAAAAGCCTAAACTTTCTTGTATATTCAAAGGTTAAACATGCCGAAAGCCCTTAAACCCTTTATCCAAAATTTTATTGCTATGGCAGAAGAACTGAGCATACCCGAACAACTGAAAGCCCTCATCCGTTTACAATATATTGATGGTCGGGTGGATCAGATGCATAAATTGCGTGGAGACTTACCGGACGAAATCCGGGACTTAGAGGATGAGCGTGTGGGTCTGCAAAGACGTATTGATAAATACCAACAAGAAAAACAAGATGGGGAGTTGGAGCGAAAGCGTATTCAATTTGATCAACTAGAAAGCCAATCCCTTATTGAACGGTACCAAAAGCAGCAAAATCAAGTTCGCAATAACCGTGAATATGATGCGTTGACGAAAGAAATTGAAGTACATCGCCAACGGATTCAGGAGTCTAACTTCCGGATGGAGACCCTGAAGCAGCGGGACGAAGCGAATGCGGTCGCGCTGGAGCAAGTTCGTGTCCGGATGGAGCAGTTAGACCGGATGATTGATGGGAAGAAAGAAGAACTTAATGCGGTTATGGAAGATACCCGCCACGAAGAAGATGCCTTGCTCGAACGTCGTGCGAGCCTCGAATCCGCAATTGACGCTCGATATCGGATGGCGTATAACCGCTTGCGGAGCCGTCTGCGTGATGGAAGGGCCGTTATTGCGATAGAAAGAGGCGCTGTTGCTGGATATGCCGTCCCGCAACAACGCCAAGTTGAAATTCGTCAACGGAATAAAGTGATTGTGTGTGAACACAGCGGCCGTATTATTGTAGATCAAGACTTGTTCCGGGAAACGGTTTTGGAAATGGAAGCCGCAGAATAAATCCAGCCGGATCATCGCCCGATTTTTGTCGGGAGGAAAGTCCGAACACCAAAGGGCATCGTGCTTCCTAACGGGGAGGCAACTGCTTGAGGATGTCCGATTCCAAGCGGTTGACAGCAAGTGCAACAGAAAATAAACCCGCCGATGGCCCCTATGGGTACAGGTGAGGGGTGAAATGGTGGAATAAGTGCCCACCGGCGTATCAGGTGACTGGTACGGCCAGGTAAACCTCACGAGGTGAAAGACCAAGCAGTGTATGTTGTTTAGGCAACACGGGCGGCCCGTCCGGATGTACACGGGTAGGTTGATAGAGGCGGCCAGTAATGGCCGTCCCAGATAAATGATGATCTCCTCGCCGCTTGCGACCAGTGACGGGCAGACAGAATTCGGCTTACAGGCTGGGCATAGCGGTCGTTTAAATAGGTCGAGGTATCCTTTTGGATACCTCGACCTATTTAAGGCCAAATGAAACCGCTTTTTTACGTGCCTGAAGTTGTAAATAAGTGATAATTGCCGATAAACATAGCGTGATATTTAAAGAAACCTTTAAGTCCGTTTTTTATTTGCGGTTATGTTTATTGCATTTAGGAAAAAGTTCGTAAAAGAAGTACATTAGGAGGTATGGAATACCCTTAACTTGATATCCTACTCACCCCAGTCATCACCTAATTGTATATTTAGTCAACAGTAACATTCCAATAAACGCAGCCATAACATGCACCTGCCCGAAAGTTACATCCCCATTATCATACAATCTATTGTTGCAATTGGGTTTGTATTTATTAGCTTGATCATTACGCACCTTTTGGGGCCAAAACGTGGTGGAGCAGTAAAAAAAGACACTTTTGAGTGTGGTATTGAGGGAGAAGGGGATGCCCGTTTTCCTATTTCTATCAAGTATTTTATGACTGCTATTCTCTTTGTCTTATTTGATGTGGAAGTTATTTTCTTCTATCCCTATGCAGTGAATTTCCGTGGTATGGGCATGGAAGGATTTATGGCGGTGTTATTATTTGTTTCGGTTTTTTTGATGGGCTTTTATTACGTCCTAAAGAAAGGCGCGTTTGAATGGGATAAATAATTTTTTTCGGTTATCCTTTAATTCATACTCCTATGATCAAGTAATTCATACTCCTATGATTAAGCAAAGACCTCGTGTTGTTGAACGTCCCGAAGGCTATGTGGGGGAAGGATTTTTTGCCACGAATATTGAAAAAGTGATTGGTATTGCCCGTGCCAATTCTATTTGGCCGTTGCCCTTTGCTACTTCCTGTTGCGGCATTGAGTTTATGGCAACCATGGGTGCAAACTACGATTTGGCCCGCTTTGGCGCAGAACGGCTCAGTTTTTCACCGCGTCAGGCGGATTTGTTGATGGTGATGGGAACCATCGCCAAGAAAATGGCTCCGGTATTACGCCAGGTATATGAACAAATGGCTGAACCTAAGTGGGTGATTGCTGTTGGTGCTTGTGCGTCTTCCGGCGGAATATTTGATACGTACGCTGTGCTGCAAGGCATAGATAAAGTAATTCCTGTGGATGTCTATGTGCCCGGATGCCCGCCGAGGCCAGAGCAAATCATAGATGGGGTGATGAAGATTCAGGAATTGGTCAAGAATGAGTCTTTGCGCCGCCGCCAATCTGAAGAATACCGTCATTTGTTAGCCTCTTATAAAATTGATTGATTCTCAAGCATAAATGCGACCACACGTCATGCAGGCACTCACCCAGCAACTTGTTTTAGATCGTATCAAGGATCATTTTCCCGAAGCCATTCAGGACGTTTCCGAGCCTTATGGTTTGCTAACCTTAGAGGTTACGAAGCGAGAGGTCTTGCCCATCATGACTTTTTTGCGGGATGATCCAGAACTAAACTTTGGTTTTTTAACCGATCTTTGTGGTGTCCATTATCCAGATCAGCACCAGCGCGAGTTAGGGGTGATTTATCACCTGCATAGCTTGGTGAATAATATACGAATCCGGTTAAAAACGTTTTTTTCGGAAGCAGCGCCGGTCATACCGACAGCCACAAAACTTTTCTCAGCGGCCAATTGGATGGAACGTGAAACATATGATTTCTATGGCATTAAATTTGAAGGACATCCAGACTTACGCCGTATCCTGAATGTGGATGATATGGACTACTTCCCGATGCGTAAGGAATACCGCCTCGAAGATGGAACCCGTACCGATAAAGATGACCGTTATTTTGGCCGTTAACGCACCCAATCCTTATTAAATATGTCTTTGGCACAGCCCAACTATTTCTCGGCACAAGACACCATGGATGGTGAATTTGCCACGCTGAACTTAGGTCCGACGCATCCGGCCACTCACGGGGTTTTTCAGAATGTCTTGAAGGTGGACGGTGAACGGATTTTTAGTGCCGAGCCTACAATCGGATACATCCACCGAGCTTTCGAGAAAATTGCCGAACGCCGTCCGTATTATCAAATCACCCCGCTTACCGATCGTCTTAACTACTGTTCATCGCCGATCAATAATATGGGATGGTGGATGACCGTCGAGAAGTTGATTGGGGTGGCGTTACCAAAGCGGGTGGAGTACATGCGGGTGATTGTTATGGAATTGGCACGAATTGCCGACCACTTGATTTGTAACTCGGTGGTGGGGGTAGATACAGGGGCACTCACGGGGTTTACGTATATGTTCCAAGAGCGGGAGCGGATTTATGAGATGTACGAGCAGGTTTGTGGTTCACGCTTAACGACGAATATCGGGCGGATTGGTGGCTTTGAGCGGGACTTCGATAAGGTATTTTACCATAAACTTCGGTCGTTTCTGAAGGAGTTTCCGGCTCGCTTCGATGAGTTCTGTCGGCTTTTGGAAAGGAACCGCATTTTTATGGATCGGACGATTAATGTGGGGGGGATTTCGGCAGAGCGTGCGTTGAGCTATGGCTTCTCTGGCCCCAATTTACGGGCTGCGGGTGTAGATTACGATGTACGGGTGATGAATCCGTACTCGTCTTACGAAGATTTTGACTTCATGATTCCTATTGGTGACAACGGTGACACCTACGACCGCTTTATGGTGCGGCAAGAGGAAATCCGCCAAAGTCTGCACATTATTCAACAGGCATTGGATGGTCTTCCTGAAGGCCCCTTCCATGCAGATGTTCCCGATTTTTATTTGCCGCCGAAAGATGAGGTTTATAACAACATGGAGGCGCTCATCTATCATTTCAAAATTGTGATGGGCGAGGCTCCCGTTCCAGCAGGCGAGGTCTATCATGCCGTAGAAGGGGCCAATGGAGAGTTGGGTTTCTATCTAATCAGTGACGGTGGACGTGCGCCTTATCGCTTACACTTCAGGCGGCCTTGTTTTATTTATTATCAGGCATTTCCGGAGATGGTACAAGGAGCGATGATCTCGGATGCGATCCTCACCATGTCTTCGCTCAATGTTATTGCCGGAGAATTAGACGCTTAAGGTAAAACCAATGGAAATAATGGCTTATAACCCGCCTCGTTTCTCCGAAGAACGCCTTGCACAGGTTCGGAAGATCGTGGGGCAATTCCCAGAAGGCCGTCAGAAAAGCGCCTTGATTCGGGTATTACATATGGCCCAAGAAGATTTTGGCGGGCATCTGACCGCCGAGGTGATGGACTATGTGGCAGATTTGCTTGCTATCTCGCCCATCGAGGTGTATGAAGTGGCTACGTTTTATACGATGTTCAATCTTAAGCCCGTTGGGAAGTATATGTTGGAGGTTTGTCATACGGGGCCGTGTATGCTGCGCGGAGCCGATAAGACGATAGCTTATCTCCAGCAAAAATTGGGCATTAAGGTGAATGAAACCACCGAAGATGGCTTCTTTACGCTAAAATCTGCCGAGTGCTTGGGGGCTTGTGGTTATGCCCCGATGATGCAATGTGGCGAACATTATTACGAAAACCTGACCGAGGAAAAAATTGATGCATTAGTAGATGCGTGGCAAAAACAGCCAGTTCCTCCAAAGGCTTGGGAAAAGATAGACTAAGAAAGATATGAAAGACATTGATCCTATAATATCTAATCTGAAAAAGGTTTTCGTATCCAGACTTTGCCTATGGAATCAGGCTACGACGATCCCGAAATGCCTGGAAAGGTGCAAAACCTAAAATCCACCATAGGCCAGCACTTATTAGACTACATTAAACAAAAGACCCAACCAGACCCACATACAGAAAATGTCTCGTAAAATTCTGTTAGAACATGCCCACGTGGCAGGCATTCAAGGCTACGAAATATATCGGAAGATGGGTGGCTATCGCTCGGTCGAGAAGGCGCTAAAGTCCCTGACGCCGGAAGAGGTAGTGGACGAGGTGAAACGTTCCGGATTGCGTGGGCGAGGCGGTGCAGGTTTTCCGACGGGTATGAAATGGAGTTTTTTGGCTAAACCAGAGGGCGTACCGCGCTATTTGTTGTGTAATGCGGACGAGTCGGAGCCAGGAACGTTTAAAGACCGCTATTTGATGGAAAAGATCCCGCATTTGTTGGTAGAAGGGATGATAACATCGAGCTATGCATTGGGCGTACAGACGGCCTATATCTACATTCGGGGCGAGTATAAATGGATTGTCAAAATTCTTGAAAAGGCCATTGCGGAAGCCTATTTACATGGTTGGTTGGGGAGGAAAATCTTGGGGACGGATTTTTCGTTAGACCTCTACGTTGCGCCGGGGGGTGGGGCGTATATCTGTGGCGAGGAGACGGCACTCATTGAGTCGTTGGAGGGAAAGCGGGGCAATCCGCGCATCAAACCGCCTTTTCCGGCAGTGAAAGGGCTTTGGCAAAGCCCAACGGTGGTGAATAATGTGGAAACCCTAGCGGCAGTACCCGTTATTGTGAACGAAGGTGGAGATGCGTATGCGGCGGTTGGTGTGGGAAGAAGTACCGGAACGAAATTGATCTCGGCGTGCGGAAATCTAAACAAACCGGGGGTGTATGAGATTGAAATGGGATTGCCTGTAGAGGAGTTTATCTTCTCCGACGAGTATTGTGGCGGCATTCCAGGCGGTAAACGCTTCAAGGCCTGTGTGCCCGGTGGTTCTTCGGTTCCAATTCTGCCCGCCGATCTGATGCTCAAAAATGCAAAAGGCGAAGACCGCGTGATGACGTATGAATCGCTCTCGGATGGCGGGTTTTTGACCGGGACGATGTTGGGTTCTGGTGGTTTTATTGTCTTTGACGAAGATCAGTGTATCGTGCGGAATACCTATACCTATGCCCGTTTTTATCACCACGAGTCCTGCGGACAATGTTCGCCGTGCCGCGAAGGGACGGGTTGGATGGAAAAGGTGCTGCACCGCATTGAGCATGGTCATGGCCATGACCATGACCTAGACCTGTTGGTAGATATTTCCAAGAAAATAGAGGGCAATACCATTTGTCCACTGGGCGATGCCGCTGCATGGCCTGTTGCTGCCGCCATCCGACACTTCCGTGAAGAGTTCGAGTGGCACGTCCGACATCCACAAGAAGCCCAAGCCCGGAATTATGGACTTGGTCGCTTAGAAATATATTATGGAGCCGTGGGCGTTTGATTCCACGAAAACCTGTAAAACCACACACGACATATGCTAAAAGTCACGATAGACGGCATAGAAACACAAGTGGAACCGGGGACAACCATCTTGCAAGCCGCCCGGAAGATTGCAACCGAGCAGCCGGAGCACAGCCATTTGGTTCCGCCTGCAATGTGTTATTATTCGCCCTTAGAAGGGAGTGGTGGCAAGTGCCGTACATGCATTGTAAAGGTTACACAAGGTTCCGAAAGAGATCCTCGCCCCATGCCCAAACCCGTTGCTTCGTGTCAAACACAGGTGATGGATGGTATGGTAGTGGAAAATACTACCAATCCAGACTTGCTTGCAGCGCGGAAAGGAGTGGTGGAACTCTTGCTGATCAATCATCCCTTAGACTGCCCTGTATGCGATCAGGCTGGAGAGTGCCATTTACAAGACTTGGCGTTTGCGCACGGCGCTTCGGAAACCCGCTACGAAGAAGAAAGGCGCACCTTTGAACGGATAGACATTGGGCCTTACATCCAACTACACATGACCCGCTGCATCCTGTGTTACCGCTGCGTTTATACTGCTAACCAATTTACCGACGAACGGGTGCATGGCGTGTTGTTCCGTGGAGACCGTGCTGAAATCGGGACGTATATCGAGAAGGCGATAAAGAACGATTTTTCTGGTAATGTGATTGATGTCTGTCCGGTTGGGGCGTTGACGGATAAGACGTTCCGTTTCCGTAGCCGCGTTTGGTTTACCCGTCCCTTTGATGCGCATAGGAAATGTGATAAATGCTGTGGAAAAACCGTCTTATGGATGGCGGGAGACGATGTATTGCGTGTTACTGCCCGTAAAGATGTCTTTGACGAAGTAGAGGAGTTTATCTGCAACGAGTGTCGTTTTGACCATAAAGTGAAAGAAGATTGGACTATCGAGGGGCCAAGAAGCATCCACCGTCATTCGGTGATTTCGGCCAATAAATACAAAGCCAAAGCCAAAACGGTGGTTTAATCCGCCATAATTTAGACAACCGATGCCACTGTACTTAATCATCGAAAAAAGTGTGCTTGTGCTGTTCCTCTTTGCGGTAACAATGGGCGTAGCGGCCTATTCCACTTGGGCAGAGCGCAAAATCGCCGCTTTTCTGCAAGACCGCTTAGGGCCAAACCGCGCTGGGGTCTTTGGTTTATTACAACCATTGGCCGATGGCGTTAAGATGTTCATGAAAGAGGAATTTATTCCGTCGAATGCCGAAAAACTCTTGTTCATTGCCGGGCCGGGCTTGTTTATGTTTACCGCACTGATGACGGGGGCGGTCATTCCTTGGGGACCTAACCTGCAAATTGCCGATCTGAATATTGGGATTTTGTATGTGCTGGGATTTGTATCTGTGGGTGTATATGGTATCATGATTGGCGGTTGGGCGTCTAATAACAAATATTCCCTGTTCGGAGCCATTCGTGCTTCGTCCCAAATGATTAGTTACGAACTGGCTATGGGTTTGGTGGTTATCGCCATTATCATGTTGACGGGGTCATTAGACCTGAAAGCCATTGCCGAGCAACAAAAAGGCTTTAACTGGAACATCATTTATCAGCCTTTCGGATTTCTGATTTATTGTATTACGGCCTTAGCGGAGTGTAACCGAGCCCCCTTTGATCTTCCGGAGTGCGAAACTGAGTTGATTGGTGGGTTTCATACGGAATATAGTTCGATGAAATTGGGTTTCTATCTCTTTGCCGAATACATCAATATGTTTATTTCTGCTGCGGTGATTGCCACGCTTTACCTCGGCGGCTACAATATGCCTGGCTTGGATTACAGCGCCATGAATCCTATTGTGGGAAATGCGATTGCGTTTGTCGTCTTGTTTACAAAAACCTTGCTGGGTGTATTTGTATTTATATGGGTTCGGTGGACGTTGCCTCGTTTTAGATATGACCAGTTGATGCACTTGGGTTGGAAAATTCTGATTCCTTTGGCCATCTTAAATATGTTGCTCACGGGTGCGGGCGTATTGATTTTCGGATGATCTTAAACCACTTACTACAACCAGTCTCCCGTATATTTTACCAAACGGAACACCCCTCAATGGTATGCAAAAATTAACCAATCGGTCCAAAGTTGTCTCTCAAAAAGACATGTCCTTTTTGGAAAAAGCCTATGTCCCCGCTATTCTAAGTGGTATGGGAATTACATTAAAGCATTTTTTCAAGAAGAAGAGTACTGTTGCTTATCCTGAACAAGAGCGAAGTTTTAGTCCGGTTTATCGTGGGCGACATGTGTTGAAGCGCGATGATAAAGGTGCGGAGCGTTGTACGGCCTGTGGGCTTTGTGCGGTGGCTTGTCCGGCTGAAGCCATTACCATGACCGCTGCTGAACGCCAGAAAGGCGAGGAAAGTCTCTACCGTGAGGAGAAATATGCGGCGGTTTATGAGATAAATATGCTACGTTGTATCTTTTGCGGCCTGTGCGAAGAGGCCTGTCCGAAAGAAGCCATTTTCCTGACGCCAAACATCACACCTGCCTACTATGACCGCCAAGATTTTGTGTATGGAAAAGACATGCTGGTAGAAGGTATTGCACCCGAAGACCGCGTGGACGTAAGCAAACGCCAATTCTGGCGTGATAACTTGGAAAGCACCCAAAAAAACCCGTAACCGATGGAACTGATTTTCTTTTTTATCATGGCGGTCTTATCGGTCTTAAGTGCATTGACTGTCGTGTTTGCTAAAAGTCCGGTACACAGTGTTTTGAGCCTGATTGTGACGTTCTTCTTGCTTTCGGGACAATACGTATTGCTTAATGCCCAATTTGTGGCGATTGTAAACCTGATTGTTTATGCAGGCGCCATCATGGTATTGTTCTTGTTTGTACTGATGCTGCTCAACCTTAAAGACGAAACTGAGCCACAAAAAAGCAACTTGGTTCGGCTTTCGGTAACCATTTCGGCGGGTATGTTGCTGCTTACCCTCATTGGTTCGGTACGTGGGGCCATTGCCATTCCGCCCTCACCTGCGCAATCCGCAACAGTGGGATTGGTGGAGAACCTTGGAAAAATCTTGTTTTCCGACTTTGTAGTGCCTTTCGAGGTAGCCTCTATTCTGTTTATTGCCGCAATGGTTGGGGCTGTGCTGATCGGTAAGCGGAATAAAGAAACGGACTCCGAACCTCTCACTACTTTTTGATCATTACAAAATTTTGCGGTTTTGCCGTAAAGCAACTTAGTTATGTTAAACAGTATTCAAGTCATCCCAATAGAATATTATCTCGTGTTGAGTAGCGTGTTGTTCTCGATTGGGGTACTGGGGGTGATGATTCGCCGAAATGCCATCGTGGTATTGATGTGTATTGAACTCATGTTGAATGCGGTCAATCTGCTTTTGGTTGCTTTTTCTACATATTTGGGGGATGGGCACGGACAGGTTTTTGTGTTCTTCATCATGGTGGTTGCGGCAGCCGAGGCAACCATTGGGTTGTCCGTTTTGGTACTCATTTATCGAAATACCAAAGGTGTGGATATTCACCAGCTGGATCAATTAAAACACTAAGGCATTGGCAGAAATGCCGTCTTCTATACAGAATTGTTTTTTATGCAACAGATCATTCCTCTCATTCCAGTGCTACCGCTTCTTGGCTTCCTCATCAATGGGCTTGTCGGGAAAAAAATGGGCAAGAGCATCGTTGGCGCCTTGGGTACGGGTACAATAGCCAGTTCGTTCTTGTTTACTGTTTGGTTATTTATAGCGCTTTTGGGTGACCCAGAACCGATAGAATGTGTTCTGTTTACCTGGCTAAATGTAGGTAATTTGCACGTAGAAATTGGGTTTTTAGTGGATCGTCTCTCCGTCTGGATGATGCTTGTCATTACGGGCGTGGGTACGCTCATACACATCTATTCAATTGGCTATATGCACGAAGATGAGGGTTTTCATAAATTTTTTGCCTACCTGAACCTCTTTGTGTTTTCAATGCTCCTGCTGGTGATGGGCAATAACTTTCTGCTCCTTTTCTTCGGTTGGGAAGGTGTTGGCCTTTGTTCGTATTTGCTCATTGGATTTTGGTACACCAAACGCGATTATGCCGATGCCGCAAGGAAGGCGTTTATCATGAACCGAGTCGGGGACTTGGGCTTGTTACTCGGTATTTTTATGATTTCCCAGCACTATGGGAGTATTGCCTATGCGGATGTGTTTTCTAAAGCCGGGCTTGCAGATGCGGCAACTATTGGCCTGATTACTTTGTTGCTTTTTGTGGGGGCAATGGGGAAAAGCGCCCAGATTCCTCTTTATACATGGTTGCCGGATGCGATGGCAGGTCCCACGCCCGTTTCTGCACTCATCCACGCCGCGACCATGGTGACGGCAGGGATTTATTTGGTGGTGCGGGCTTCGGCATTGTACGACTTAGCACCGGAAACCTTATCGGTTATTGCATGGGTTGGGTTGGCGACGTCCCTTTTTGCCGCACTTATCGGCCTTGGTCAAAACGACATCAAGAAGGTATTGGCCTATTCCACTGTATCGCAATTAGGACTGATGTTTGTCGCTGCAGGTGTAGGCGCTTATGGCTCTGCGATGTTCCACCTTACCACCCATGCGTTTTTTAAAGCCCTTTTGTTCTTGGGGGCGGGCAGTGTCATTCATGCCATGAACGGCGGGCAAGACCTTCGTCACATGGGGGGGCTTCGCAAATCGCTTAGAACAACGCATTGGACGTTTCTTTTTGGGACATTTGCCATTATCGGTATTTTTCCATTTGCGGGCTTTTTCTCGAAAGACGAACTCTTGGCCAAGATTTTTGAACACAATCCACTTATGTGGGCTTTGACACTGTTTAGTGCAGCACTAACCGTGGTGTATATGATACGGATGTACACCCTTACGTTTTGGGGGGAATTTAGAGGAACCAAAGAACAAGCCGTACATCTGCACGAGTCGCCTTTGGTGATGACGTTACCACTCATGATTCTGGCGGTATTGTCGTTAATAAGTGGACTTCTGAACTTGCCCGCTTTTACGCATCTACAATGGTTCTCCGGGTATTTAGCCCCGTTACTTGGGGAAGCCGCACACATCATGACCGTTTCAACCGAACTGGTTTTGATGGGAATTGCGTTTACGGTTGCCGTTGGTCTGGGTTTTTGGGCATGGAAACATTATCAGAACCCAAAACAAGTGCCTGTGGAAGAAGAGGCACTTAAGGGGTTTGCCAAACTTGCGGGTCATAAATTTTATGTGGACGAAAGCTACGATGCCATATTTGTACGCCCGGTTGAGCGCCTTTCCCGTTTATTGCACAAACTGATAGATACGAAAGTCATAGATGGCATCGTCAATGGGCTGGCGTCTCTTGTGGGGCAGTTAGGACTTGGCCTTCGTCAATTTCAAACAGGTAAAATCGGAACCTATTTATTTTTGATGGTGGCCGGTTTGGTACTCATCCTTCTGTTTAACGTAATCTGGTAATCTCTAATGACCACCCTGCCTTTACTGATACTGGGCCTTCCACTGGTTGTTTCCGTCGCGGTTTTCCTTACCAAAGCCAAATTGGCCCGTTTATTGGCCCTTCTGGGAGCGGGTCTTACGTTGGTATTGACCGTAACGCTCTGGTTAACCTTTAATGCCGGTAGTACGGTTCAGGTATTGTCTTTGCCTTGGGTTCCGGCTGCGGGCATTGGGTTTTCGTTTGCTTTGGATGGGCCGGGTGTGTTAATGTTACTTCTTACGAACCTTTTGATTCCCTTCATTTTGCCTGTTGCTTGTAGCCAAAACGCCGATAAAGAATCCAACCTTCTCGGTTTAATACTGGCCATGCAATTTGCCCTCAACGGTGTGTTTATGGCATGGGATGGCTTCTTGTTCTACATTTTCTGGGAATTGGCATTAATTCCCATTTACTTCATTGCAGCAATCTGGGGCGGGGAAAATCGTCAACGAATAACGCTTAAGTTCTTTATTTATACGTTTTCTGGAAGTTTGCTGATGCTTCTTTCGATTTTGACGGTTTATTTCTTTACACAAGGGACAGATGGCAAACATAGTTTTGACTGGGTTGCCTTAATGGCTGCCAATGTACCACCCCATCTTGCACCTTGGGTGCTACTTGGTTTCTTTGCTGCCTTTGCCGTGAAAATCCCCATTTTTCCGTTTCATACATGGCAACCAGATACCTATACGGTTGCACCGACTGTAGGAACCATGCTGCTCGCTGGAATTATGCTCAAAATGGGGCTTTTTGGGGTTTATCGTTGGATGATGCCCATTGCTGCCGAAGGACTACCGCTCTACCGAGATCTCTTTCTCTATTTGGCAGTCATTGGTGTACTCTATGGTGCTGTGATTGCCATCCAACAAGACGATTTGAAGCGATTGGTGGCCTATTCCTCGCTTTCGCACGTGGGTCTGATTGCTGCGGGCCTCTTCGTAGGAAATGAATTTGGGGTACAAGGCGCACTCGTTCAAATGTTGAACCACGGCATTAATGTTGTCGGCATGTTTTATGTAGTACATTGGATAGAACGCCGTACAGGTACACGCTCCCTTGAAGCGCTGGGAGGTTTGGCGGCAAATGCGCCTCAATTTGCGGTGCTGTTCATGATCATCTTACTCGGCTCTATCGCCGTGCCGTTAACCAATGGCTTTGTGGGCGAATTTCTGTTGCTCAATGGGTTATTCCAGTATAATGGTTGGCTGGCCACCGCAGCCGGTCTTAGCATTATCTTCGGAGCGGTGTATATGCTTCGTGTGTACCAAAAGGTGATGTATGGAAACTTAAAAGCTGCCACCGCAAATGTAGAAGAGGCGGGGCGCTTAGATCTTATGCTATTAAGTCTCATTGCTGCCTTGGTTTTGGTGCTTGGTGTTTTCCCACAACCTTTGTTTAACCTCACTGCCGATGCCGTAGGCAAATGGCTGGCCCTTGTGGGCGGATAATTTTAATTCCAATTTTGATCGAAACGCATGAAAGCGATTATCATTCTTTTTGCAACCGCAATGGTGGTTCTGTTTACCGGAATCTCCGGTAAAAGAACGTGGTTACTGCCGCTCTCTGTTCTGGGATTGCTGGCAGCCTTCGCTTCATTGGTGGTGGATGCCCAGATACCTGTAATTTCGTATGGTGGAATGGTACGGTTCGATGGATTCGGATTGGCTTATTCCGGTCTAACGGTTGTAGCGGCAACCCTGATTTTTGTGCTTTCGGGCTATTTTTACCGAGGGCTAAAGGACACTTTGGCCGATCATTACGGCCTCCTCTTGTTTAGCATGACGGGGGCGCTGTGCATGTTTTCTTTTGAACACATGGTGATGCTTTTTTTGGGGATCGAAATTCTTTCTATTCCACTATATGTAATGGCCGGAAGCCGCATGGACGATCTAAGATCTTCGGAAGCCGCGTTAAAATACTTTTTGATGGGCGCCTTTGCGACAGGTATCTTGCTTTTTGGCATTACATTGGTCTATGGCGCGACGGGAGCTTTTGAGATAACCCAAATTCAGCAGGCATTGGATGTGAAAAAAGTCTATTCCATGCCACTCTTTAATACTGGGCTGCTTCTCATTATTGTGGGATTGAGCTTTAAGGTTTCTGCTGCACCCTTCCACTTTTGGAGTCCTGATGTATATGAAGGTAGCCCGACTTTGGTAACCGCTTTTATGGCAACGGTTGTTAAAACAGCTGGATTTGGGGCGTTTTATAAATTATTTGTAATGGGATTTGGTCCCGAAACCCCGTATTGGTCTATGACCATTGCCGTACTTGCAGCGCTTACCATGACGGTGGGCAACCTTTCCGCATTACGCCAAAAAAGCATGAAGCGTATGATGGCCTATTCCAGTATATCTCATGCTGGTTATTTAATGATGGGCCTTTTAAGCGGGGCAGCCGGAAGCAAGGGTTTGTTTTTGTACCTCGTGGCATATGTTATGGCTACGATCGCAGTATTCTCGGTATTCATGCTGGTCAACAAAGACGATGACATCGCAGGGGGGCATTTTTCTGCATTTTCGGGTATTGGAAAGTCGAATCCAGTTGCTGCTTTTATACTCGCCTTAAGCATGTTATCCCTTGCTGGGATTCCTATCACCGCCGGATTTTTCGGGAAGTTTTTCTTGTTTACCGGCGCTTTTACCAACTTTCCGTGGTTAGTTGGAGTGGCCGTGATTAATTCCGCTATCAGTATTTATTATTACTTCCGTGTGATTGTAGAAATGTATTTTAATGAGGTAGCAGATCCTGAAAAATTTGTAATTCCAAATACTTACCGCCTCGTCATGCTCTTGGCGGCTCTTACCCTAATTGGTTTGGCATTTGTACCAGAACAGGTTTTGGCATTGGTGCCTTAGGCCATAGACTTGCCATACTGTGCAGGTAAGTACTATCTTTGTACAAGATTTTCATTTACTTCTTTGCTCCGTTTATGGCTGGCCTTATACCCGATTATGGACATTTAGACCTGATCTCCCGACACTTCAAGGCACTTGGAGAGCCTTCTCGTCTGCTAATCTTAGATTTATTACACCGAAATGGCGAGTTGAATGTACAGGAGTTGATGGAGGCCAGTGGTCTGCGCCAGGCCAACCTAAGCAAACATCTTGGAATTTTGCTAGAAACAGGCATCCTCAAACGCCGTAAAGAAGGCGTCATGGCATTCTATTCCATCCAAGACAAAAGTGTACAGGGCCTCTGTCTTTTGGCCTATAACCGCCTCATGCTCAACCGTCGAGGGTGACTAACGGACAACCGCCATCGTAGCCACGCGCACTTCCTCGGCGCCTGCTTCGAATAGCGGAACCGCTGCTGCTGCCAAGGTTGCGCCAGTCGTCAAAACATCATCCACCAATAAAATACGTTTCCCAACCACTTTCTCCGGATTAACAACAGTAAATGCCCCGGAAACATTGGCCCAGCGGTTCGAGGAATCTAACTTGGTTTGGCTTTTGGTAGCACGAGTACGGATCAAGAAATCTTCACAAAGTGGAAGTTTCAAGACCACGGACATCCCTTTTGCCAATTCTGTACTTTGGTTGTAACCACGTTCGATCATTCGGATTCTGGAAAGTGGGACAGGGACCATAAGATCGGCTTGCCATTCTTCCGCAATACCAATCAGGTATTCACCTATCAAAGCGCCAATATATCTTCCAATGCGCGGGCGATTCTTATACTTTAGGGCGTGTTGAATCTTTTGTACAGTCCCACCTTCGTCAAACATCCAAAGCGAATACCCAATCTCTAAGCGTGCTTCTGCTCGCCAATGTGCTTGTAAATGTGCTCTGATGATGTCCGGAGCAGGGTGTTCTAAGGTTCTTAAGCAGCCGAGACATAAAAAAGGAACATCTTCGGTTAGGTGTTGACCACACCCCGGGCAGAGTTGTGGGAAGATCCATTCTCCTGCACCGCGCAAGAGTGCCTGTCCTGATTGGAAAAAAACATGAAGATACCGCATGAATTATGTTAGGATAGGGTGGAAGTGATTTCTGCACGCATTGTAATTCATAACTTGATGCCAGATGTGTGTTAGACAATCAAAGGCACGTCATTATAACCCCTTAGTAACATATTTTATGCCCCGAACACGTCGCGGGATGCTGGTCAAAAACCTCTTGGAGCACCCGATTGAAATTAAGCTTGCGGCCCGTCTGCTGGCCCTCGATGCCGGCGAGGAGGCCATTGTGACACCCAGTGAGGCCCGTGAAGAGAGTTTGCGCGAACATCTCCAATTGCGGACTGTTGCCGTTGTGCGGCCTTCTACCGCCGAGGAAGAAGCACAGATCGTGCGTGCAATTCGACACTATCACCCATAATCAATCTGACTCTATAGGGTATGAATGTCTTAATCTTAGAGCCGTATTATGGTCGCTCTAGAAAACGTTTTGTGGAAGGTCTGACCGAGCACTCGCGTCATGAGATCCAGGTGGTTTCTATGAGTGCCCGTTATTGGCAGTGGCGTCTTCAGGGCGGGGCCGTTACGTTGGCACATAAAGCACTGGAAGCCTTAGACAACGGCTTTGTACCAAATGTGATTTTGGCTTCGGACATGGTGAACCTCGCAGCGTTTAAAGCCCTCACCAATGGACGTTTTTCCGGTGTACCGATGGTGATGTATTTTCATAACAACCGCCTCACCTATCCGCTTTCTCCTACCGAACACCGCGATCCGGCATTTGGATACATCAATTATCTCTCCGCCTTGGTGGCCGATTATTTGGTGTTTAATTCACAATCGCACCTCCAAGAGTTTACGGGTGCGCTTCCCGCCTTTTTAGGAACGTACCCAGATTACACCCACCTCGAAAAAGCGCAGGAGATCCGACAAAAAAGCCGTGTTTTGCATCGCGGGATTTCGCTCCGGCAATTCGACGCCTTTACAGATGCCACCGAACCTGTCGGTTGGGGAGTAGGCATGAAGCCACCCATCATTTTATGGAACCATCGTTGGGAATACGACCAAAACCCCCACGCCTTTTTCCGTTTACTCAACCGTTTAGATGACGTAGGATGTAAGTTCCGCCTCATCTTGGCTGGTGAGCATTTTAATGAGGCCAACGAGTTTGGGCAGTCATTTTCGCGGTTTGCCGATCGAATTTTGCACTATGGCTATGCCGAAGATGTGGAAGAATATGGCCGTTTGCTTCAACGGGCGCATTTGGTGGTCTCGACGGCCGTCCATGAATTTTTTGGCGTCACGCTGTTGGAAGCCATTTATTGCGGATGTCATCCGTTATTGCCCAATAGGCTTACCTATCCAGAACTCCTACCAACATCGCTACAAAAACCTCTCCTACATGCGCCTACCTTATATGAAAACGAAGACGAACTCTTCGAGATCATGCAAAGTATCCTTAAAGGTCAAGAGCGCCCCTTGCCCCAAGAAACCCTACGTAGCATCCCCGAACACTTAGATTGGAAAACCCATATTCACCAGTTCGATGCACTGTTCGAGGAGGTGGGGAGGTAACCAAAAGAATATATCTCTTCAGACACCCATTGTGCCCACAGCTTGGATCGTGGGCTTTTTTTGTTGTTAACTTTTTTTGAAATAACTGAGTTTTGACGGCTCCCTGCGTGCGAAGGGATAGGAACTAAACCATTTCTATGTGGTGTTGTGCAGGGTGCTAAAAATCACTTTCGGCTCCATTAAACCATTAAGAGAGGGAGGGTCTCAATGGTAATACAATCTTTCTTTTGTAAACCGTTTAAGCAATAAATTCCATGAAAACCCTGTCTAGCTTTAAGATATTTTCCATCAGCGCTACCGAACAAAAAGAGCATAAAGGTGGCTTAAGTTTTGCCCTCCTAAACCCTATTCCCAGTGATGCCAACCCGCGTCAACAAGTACGCCTTCAGGCGCTCTCGGATCGGTATTACCAACTGATAGGCATAGCAGCAGGGTTGTGGACTGGCGACCCACTAAATCCACCGCCCCCCCGATTTGAGCGGATAATGGGCCGAATTGGTGTGGTTTCTGACCGATATAACACCCTTTTAGCACGCATTTAAGCCAGACAATAAGAAGCAGTCTCTCAAATGACTGCTTTTTTTATGCTAAATTTGTGTACAACATGACTTGCGGAAGCGCTTTAAAACCTTTAGCTTGCTAAATAAATCGTCTAACAAAAACCAGATCAATATGCATACCGTAGCCGATATTCTGAAACGTAAAGGATCCAATATCTATTCTGTAACACCCGATACCTTAATTCGAGATGTGTTGCACCTGATGAATGACAAAAACATCGGTGCCGTTGTGGTGATGGAAAAAGAGCAGTATTTGGGTATTTTTACCGAACGGGTGTACGCACGGCGGGTAGTTATTAAGGGTAAATCTTCGAACAAGAATAAAGTGGGCGAAGTAATGGCTACAGATTTTCCACGAGTTCGAAAAAAAGATAAACTGAACCAGTGTATGCAGCTAATGACCACCAATAATATTCGATATCTACCTGTTTTTGAAGAAGATTCTTTTGTAGGTATCATTTCTATAATAGACGTGGTGATGGAAGAATTAGAAATGCAAAAGGAGTTGGTGGAGCATATGCAGAATTACATCTCTGGATGAAATGCTTTTGGCTTATAGGAACCAAATCAAAGAAAAAGGCCCTCTCTTACAGGGCCTTTTCATTAACCAAAGGCGCCTTGGATATAGCGCTGCGTAAGTTCGTGTTGTGGATGATTGAAAATTTCTGTCGTAGGCCCATATTCAATTAGCTCGCCGAGATACATAAAAGCGGTAGAATCAGCCACCCGTAGGGCTTGTTGCATATTATGGGTAACAATGACGACGGCAAATTTTTCCCTTAGCCCCAGCATTAACTCTTCAATTTTGAGTGTACTGATGGGGTCTAATGCTGCGCAGGGTTCATCCATCAGAATAACTTCTGGGGCAATGGCGATGGCGCGTGCAATACAAAGTCGCTGTTGTTGCCCACCAGAAAGCTCAAGGGCGGGTTTATCCAACCGATCTCCCACTTCGTCCCATAAATAACAAGATTTTATGGCTTCCTCCACCCGCGCACGAATCAGGTTCTTATCCCCCATCTTATTCACTTTTAGGCCATAAGCTACATTCTCGAAAATGGATTTCGGAAACAAATTGGGCTTTTGAAAAACCATGCCCACTTTACGGCGCACATCAACCACATCCACTTTGGCGCCTAAAATGGCGTGGCCGTCCAATAGAACCTCCCCTGTTACCATCGCTTGTGGGGTTAAATCGTGCATTCGGTTCAACGAACGTAACAGAGTGGATTTTCCACATCCGGAAGGCCCGATGAGTGCCACAATTTTTTGATCCGGAAACGTAATAGAAACGTTTTTGAGGACTTGCTTTTCACCAAAGGCAATGTTTAGGTTGCGGACAACTAATTTATCGGTCATAATCTATGTGGGGTTTACCTCTTTCAGCCTGTGGGTTGTGACTGAAAACGATAGCGGATTTGTAGGGCAATGATGTTTAGTACCGTAACCATTGCCAATAAGGTAAGTGCCGTCCCATAAGCCAAAGGCCGTACCTCCTCGATGGCATGGTGCTGTGTTGCCAAAACGTATAAGTGATAGGGCAATGCCATAAAACTGTCCCAAACCGTTCCAGGCAAATAACGTAAATAATACGCCACACCCGTAAATAATATAGGTGCAGTCTCTCCTGCCGCACGGGATAAACCCAACATTATTCCCGTGGTGATACCGGGTAGTGCAGGTGGCAGTACCACACTCCGGATGGTTTCCCATTGCGTGGCCCCCAGTGCCAGAGCACCTTCCCGATACGACTTGGGCACGGTTTTGAGGGCCTCCTCTGTAGCGGTGATGATATAGGGCAAACTTAAAAGACCAAGTGTCAGTCCTGCTGAAAGTACCGATGTACCAAAACGCAGTCCTTCTACAAATAAAGCCACGCCAAACAGTCCGTAAATAATCGAGGGAACTCCGGCCAAATTACGGATGGAAGCACGGATTAAACGGCTAAGGAAATGATCGCGTGCGTACTCGCTAAGGTAGATGGCCGAAGCCACTCCGACCGGAACTGCAAATAAGGCGGTAATCAGCGTGACAAATGCCGTACCGACCACCGTCGGAAAAATCCCGCCTGCCGTCATACCTTTTTGCGGGAACGTACTCCAAAAAATCCAACTAAGGGAATCTCCGCCTTTGATAAATAAATCAATAATTAACCAGAAGATCAAGAAAACAACCAAAAGGGTACATAACCGTAATACCCCAAAGCCCAATTGTTCAATCCATGTAGAACGGTTCATGACAATCGCCTGAATTTGGCAGCGAGATACTCGGCTGTCAGGTTAAATAAAAGACTCATGATAAAAAGGGTGGCTCCAATAGCAAACAGACTGTAATAATGGGTAGTGCCAAAGGGCACCTCGCCCATCTCGATGGCCATGGTGGCGGTCATGGTGCGCACCGAGTCGAAAAGGCTGTCGGGTACTTCAAGTGCATTTCCGGTGGCCATAAGAACCGTCATGGTTTCGCCCACCGCTCGTCCTACGCCCAAAACACCGGCTGCAATGATACCAGAACCCGCTGCGGGGAGGGTAACCCGAATGAGTGTAGTCCACTTATTGCTCCCTAACGCATACGAAGCTTCTCTGTATGAACGTGGAACAGCGCGAATGGCATCTTCTGCAACGGTGACTATGGAAGGTAAGGCCATGATGGCCAATAAGATAGCGCCGTTTAGCGCCGTAAAACCATTCGGTAGATTAAAAGTTTGAGCCAAAAATGGTCCGACCACCACGATTCCAATAAATCCGACCACCACGGATGGGATCCCTGCCAATAATTCAATGAGAGGGCGGACAAAGCCCCTCATGAGTGGTGAGGCAACCTCGGAAAGGTAGGCGGCTAAGGCAATTCCTAATGGAAAGGCGAGCACCATCGCTGCAATGGTTACAAGCATCGTTCCAACCACCATACCGCCTATACCATATTGTGGGTTTTTTAAAGCGCCCGGATTCCATTCGGAAGAGAAGAAGAATTCCCATATGGAAACTTCTTTAAACATATAGAACCCATTCCAAATCAAAAGAAAAAATATGCCTGCCAAAACCAAAACCGATAACAATGCTGCTGCTTTTACAAGTAGTTTAAACGCACGGTCTTGTAAGTGGCGACGCTGGTTTGTAGTGGCTGGGGAGGAGTGAGAAGCATTATTTAGCATATACAGGTTGTGCCATGGATGAAACTTCGGCGTTGTATGTCAGTGGGAGTTCTATCGGAATGTAGCCACTTTCTCGGATGATGGCTTTGCCCTGCTCGGAGCGTTCAAACCGAAGAAATGCAGCTAATTTTCCACTAGCTGGTCCGTTCAGGAAATGATACAACGGACGTTTGAGAGGATACAGGCCGCTCGCCACAGCGCTTGCATCAAGGGGCGAAACGCCTTCTCCATCGCCGATTCGTAGGACTGAAATCCCTGCACTTGGCTTGCCGTTATGTTGCACATAACCCAAACTTACATAACCGATGCCTCCACGATCCTGTTTAACGGCTTCAACAATTTGTGCAGTACCATTCATGCCCTTTACTTTAGAGGAATACTCGGATTTTAAAACTTTTTCTCGCAGATATACGTAAGTTCCAGAATTGCTTTGACGTCCATACAATGAAATCTCTCGGTCTGGGCCACCCACTTCTTTCCAATTTCGGATGTCTCCCCGATAAATGCCCGCAAGCTGTTCGAGGTTCAAGGCGCGAATCTGAAGACTCGGATGGAGAATAAACACCAATACATCTTCTGCAAACACAACGGGAATCGGGCGAATATTCCGCACTGCTGCCATCTCAAGCTCTTTTGCGCTCATGTCTCGAGACGAATTGGCAATATCAGTTTTTCCATTTAAAAGAGCTGCAATTCCAGATCCCGATCCACCGCCCTTCACCGATACCGATACCCGATGCTCGTGGCTCATAAAGGATTCTGCCAATGCCATCACAACGGCAACTTCCGAATCAGACCCTTTAATCTGTACTTGTTCGATGGTTTGAACCGGACGGCAGGCTGGAAGCCCAAACATAAACAAAAAAAGAATAAATAGACGTACCATTTGAACTCCAAATTAGACTGCTCAATGATACGCCAATAAAAGCATATAGAAATTAATAGAACATTATAACCAAATGGATTTTAGGTATAATAATATTTTGGTGATATTTTGTTTATATATCGGTAATAATTAGATTAAAATTTGGTAACAACCATTGTGCATTATGGCATTGTGACACGAGTGGTTTGTAAAACGCATCAATAGGCCCATACCATGTTTTATATACACTACTAGAATAGTGGGTAGTTTGGTAAAACTATTTGTACAAGTAGCTGTAAGTTATAAACTTAAGTGATTTTGCTCTTTAAATGAATTGGTTTTTTGATTTTCAATAATTTTGATAGGTCGCGTCGCTGGATGGAGGCTTGATGAATAATTGGATTTTATTAACAAGGCCACCTATTCACAGCGTTACGCCATGCTTCTTGAAAGGCAGATGATTGATCCATTCTAATCCGTCATCCTATTCGGGTGCAATTGAAAAATGCCAATAGACATACGACGCACTTAGATTAGGTAACGTCTTACCGTTGAGAAAAGCGATACCATAATAGAACCCGCAGGGGCGATGTCACAATAGAAAGCAAAATAACCATCCACAAGTTCCACAAGGATGGAATAAAATAAATATGTCTCGATATGGAGGAATAGTATCACTCGCTATAAGTTGTTTTTCCGCTTTAAAGTCTTGTTAAGAGCTTAATATTTTTTCTATTCTCTTATCAGGGATAAACCAAATTAAAGCGGTTATGTAAAATAGAACGAGCGATATAATGGGATAATAAAATGCCAAAATAACACCAAAAGCATATGCAAAGAGTGATATTCTTTCCTTATATTGATCACTTACTGCAATACTCAATTTTGACTCAGGACCTTCGTGTTGTATGGCTGCTTTTTCTAGGAGGTAAAAAGAGATGGCAGATAAAAAAAGTATAAGGCCATAAAGTGCAACCGTATTTCCTTCAAAATGATGTTCTCCCATCCATGCAGTAGCAAAAGGTAAAATCGAAATCCAAAATAGTAAATTCAGGTTAGCAAGTAAAATTTTTCCATTCACAAATTGAATAGCCTGAAAAAGATGATGATGGTTGTTCCAATAAATACCAACATATATAAAGCTAAATAAATAAGATAAAAATTTGGGTAATAGCGGAAGCAGCGCTTGGAATGTAGCACCTTGAGGGACATGAAGCTCTAATACCATAATGGTGATGATGATGGCAAGTACGCCGTCACTGAACGCTTCTAATCGGTTTGTGGTCATGAGAATTGAGAAAAGCAAAAAAAAAGATTGCTGAATATACAAGAGAAGATACGACAATTTCCAGACAACACATTCATTATCATCTTTTTTTAAAGCACAAAGATCCCTTAACGATTATTTATAGTAGAGTATGTGTAAAATTTTATTTCTCATCATATATTAGTTTATATAAAGTTGCTTAAATTTGTAAGTATGTGGTTTTTATACTCCTACACAGACTTTCCTGCACGTCAAATGGTTATGGGTTTGTATTGGAGCGTAGCCTTCTCGAAACATGGTATTGAAATGGGATGCTTGATCTATGTTGCCAATTGATGTACCTTGACTATAGAATTATTTACCACATCAAAAAGGAAGCATTGCATACAAGCCACTAATCTGTGGTGTAATCCCTTGCTTTTAAGCACGGTCTTAAAATGAAATTAAAAACATGGTAAATCAAAAATATATTTCAATACCAAAACAATTATTTAATATATGCGTAGCTTATTCAAAACCTTAATTTATTTATTAATCTTGACTAATTTTTTAACTTGTAATACAATGAGGAATTCAAGAAAGAATATTACTGCTGCCGAATTGCTCGGAAATCAAGAAAAAATGGCAATATCGTATGGTGGATATCGAAGCGTGAGCAGACGGGTTCAACCTACTGTTGCACAATTAAAGGAAGACATGAAGATTCTTTCAGCAATGGGGGTTCGTCTTATTAGAACCTACAATGTGCATTTGCCCGAAGCCAATAATGTTTTAAAAGCAATCTCCGAGCTAAATCAAGAAAACCCATCTTTTGAAATGTATGTCATGCTTGGGGCTTGGATTGACTGTAAAAATGCTTGGACAGGTTTTGAACCGATTCATCATGAAGAAAGTGAACGTAATGCCGTGGAAATAGAACATGCGGTAGAGTTGGCCAAACAGTATCCCGAAATCATAAAAATAATTGCGGTTGGGAATGAAGCAATGGTTAAATGGGCCACGGCATATTATGTTCAGCCCCACATCATTTTAAAATGGGTTAAATACCTTCAGGAGTTAAAAAAGAAAGGAGAATTATCAAAAGATTTATGGATTACAAGTTCGGATAACTTTGCCTCATGGGGAGGTGGAACATCGGATTATCATGTACCAGAATTAAACGAATTAATTAAATCTGTTGATTATCTTTCAATACACACATATCCTATGCACGACACCCACTATAATCCAATTTTTTGGGGTGTACAGGAAAACGAACTGACGAAAAGCAAAGAAGAACAAGTTGATTTTATTATGGAGCGTTCTTTACAATATGCAATTTCCCAATATCAGGCAGTAAAAAATTATATGCAAAGACTTGGGGTGCAAAAGCCTATTCATATTGGTGAAACCGGGTGGGCGAGTTTTTCCAATGAATTGTATGGTAGTGCAGGTTCTAAAGCGACAGATGAATATAAAGCTGGAATTTATTATAAGAAAATGAGGAAATGGACTACAGAAAATAAAATAGCTTGTTTTTATTTTGAAGCGTTCGATGAAATCTGGAAAGATGCATCAAACCCTGGTGGATCTGAAAATCATTTTGGGCTTTTCACCATTGACGGGAAAGCAAAATGGGCTATTTGGGACTTGGTAGATAAAGGTATTTTCGAAAATTTAACGAGAGATGGAAATACCATTAGAAAAAGCTATGACGGTGATTTTCAAAAACTTTTTGATGAAGTAGAAGCTCCAATTAAGAAATGATCTCATCTATTACTACATTATAATTAAAGTCTTATAATTATATCAATTAAAGAATACGTCACATTGTCTATTAAACTATAAAAGGTGCTTGTTGTTATCAAATTAGTCCACTCCCCAATGCGAGTGAAATCATTATTAGCATTATAGCAACGGTCACTTGTAAAAACCGGAGTGTTATTTTCTTTAAAAGTTTGTTACCGATATAAGCTCCAATTATAGCCGATAGAGTCGCACAGATAACCAAAGTCAAGTTCTCTGAAAGCCCGGTTCTTGTGAATTTTGTGGCGTAAATACTAAGTCGTGTAAAGTCAACAAAGGTTGAAACTACAACTGCTGTGCCTACAAACGCCTCTTTAGAAAGCCCTGCTTTAATTAGAAATGCACTTCTTAATGCTCCTTGATTGCCTGAAAGCCCTCCGAAGAAACCACTCAGTGCCCCTCCAATTGGAAGTTTGTCCTTGCCGAAGTGAAGTTTACTGAAAGAAGGAATTAGGTCTATGGTCGCAAAAATGATGAGCAAAATAGAGATAATGAACTTTACAGGTAAAACTTCAAATGTCCGCCCGAACAATTGATAAGCAAAAAGTGGGCTAAGGTCTGTGAGGTTTAGTAACAACCAAGACCCTATTAGAGCGGCAATTATTGCTGGTACACCAAAACGTATGACTATTTGTTTGTCCGCTTCCCATCCGACTAATAGGAACTTAAAAAGGTTGTTGAAAAAGTGAACAATGCCTGTAAGTCCGATAGCCAGATCAACGGGAAAAAAAATCATAAATATAGGTGTCATAATTGTACCTAAGCCAAATCCTGAAAGAAATGTTAGGATTGCTGCGAGAAAAGCTGTAACTGAAATGATAATTAACTCCATTTTTTACTATCCAATTATTGTCGTTCTGCCGTTCGTTAGCTTTGCCGCTATTAGGTTCACATATTGGCGGCTGGGGTTTTAGTTTTCTAATACAGCCTTTATAAAAGGGTCAAAACGAATTAAAAAGTCTTTATCAGTCGGTTTGCCTTTATAGCTAAACTTATTTTGATAATAATTTAAATCATAAGGAATTTCTATTTCAATTTTATCTTGCATTAAATCTGTAAGGTTTTTGGCATTTGTTACTTCAATAGATGGAGCTATTCTGTATTTTACTTTTGAGTTTGGTAATACAAAAACTTGTGGTGAGAAACCTACACCCAGAAAGTATCCTGTTTTACGACCCACAGATATAAGGTTGTCTTTTGGGTTTGAGCTAGCGACCGAAACTGCGCTTCCTGCTGAAGAATAATGTTGTTCTGCAAGTAGATAAATTTTTCCGGTAAATTTTAATGAGGTTGCCGATGGCTCAATGGACTCTCTTGTATTTAGTAGGGTATAGAAATGGTATTTTCTAAGTAAAGGGTCTTTATCTTTTTTAATGATCACATCTTTAAAGCCAAAACGCTCAATTTTTTCTTTACTCATGACAACATTTTTGAAATCATCAATTTTCAATGAATATTTAATAGGGCTGGCAATTAATTCGGCAAATAAATTCTGCCATACATTGTCTTGCCCGCCACCATTCCTTCTTATATCAATGATTATTTTGTCTATGGAAATGTTTTGCTCTTTTAATACTGCCAGTTTTTCATTGATGAATGGTGTAAATTCAGGCTCCATATCTGTAAGCCTAATGTATATTATCTTTTCTTTTTCCCAGTATTCCACTCTGGTGCTGTCTCGGTATTTAGTAGTAGGCAAATATTTTGTAAACTTATTGCTTGCAAAGGCATAAGTCTTTGATTTGCCATTCTTTTTTAAGGTAATTTTGAGTGTATCTTTAAATATAGTTTCGTTATTTTTTAATATTCCTGCATAATAGAATTTTTTTCTTTTCAAATCGTAGCTTATTCCATCAGTAACATACAATTTTCTTTGAATATATCTATCCATAGGCTCACCTTCTATTTCAACTATTTCTGTCCCAATGGAAACAGTATCGCCCTGTACTATAAACGGGTTGGTTGTTAAATATTTTCCATCGGAATAGATGTTACCAATAGAAAATTTGAATTTATTTCGTGCAACCTTCAAGGCCTCATATTGTTGTTTTGCCCATACACTATCCTGCCTCAACAAGCTCGTATGTTCATCTAATGCTGTATTCAAGACGGACTCTAAAAGGATAAAAAATGATAAATCAGAAGAGATTTTATCAATATTTTTCCTCAAGTCAAGCATTTGTTTCTTTGCATCGTAATGCCATAAATCCTTTTTAATGGGTAAGTGTGGCGAAACACTATGAATTGTAGCAACCAATACATCAAAATCTTGATACATCTGTTTTTTTGTAAAAGTCAAGCCCGATTGCCCGTAAATAATTTGTGCTATAAAAAAGAGTGTAATTAGTGCTTTCATTGTTGTTATATTTGCCTATTCTGGTGACAGTTTTTGGTATTTTTTATCCAGCGCAGGTTGGGTGATCGTTGTTAATTACATAAATTACGTAAAATGATTCTTGATTTTGTGTTTTGACGCCATTTACTCACGAATTTAGTTGATGTTTTTATAGTATTTCAAAGGCATCTTGGCTCTACATGTTGCAAATCTCTAAACTACACATTGTATAAGAGATTTTTATTTCATCAAACAAAAAGGGCATCATTAAAATTTTACCTTCAATATCATGAATTATTCGATAAATAATTTATTCATATTGAAAATATTTAGGTCATATGATGAAAAAAGCATGTAAATATGCGAATTAGTGATGGACATTGAGTTTATTATAAATGTGTTTTCTTTTTAGCGCGTAAACATAAAAACGAGGGAAATACGCTTAATTCAAGGTAGTGTCGTTCATCAAATTTTGCAAACTCTTTTGTTGGTTTTGGCTCAATTAAACGATCAATATAAAAACCATTGTTAGTAAACGGCAGCAAGCATTCCTCTAGCGATCGGCGGTAGCTATGCATCTCTACGGGTTCACCAAAACCTCGCCAGATGGTTTTGACAGGTTCTGTAGAAAAATACTGTTTCGCCGAAAAATAATTAAATTCAAAAAAAGGATGTCCGAAGGAGGCCACTACTACCCCTTCAGGTCTGAGCAAGCGATTGAATTCAACGATTGTTTGGGTCCAGTCGGGAATATAGTCCAAAGCCAGCGCACATAAAACCACATCAAAAACGCCGTCTTGGTATTGGATGAGTGGTTGTGTGAGGTCATGTAGGAAGAATTTTCCCCTATTCCCATTTCGTTTCTGTGCTTCTTCAATCATCTTTGGGCTTAAGTCAAACGAATGTACTTCTGCTCCTTTTTCTAATAAAATTTCAGTGTACTTGCCTGGACCACATCCTGCATCTAATATCTTTGTCCCACTTATTTCTGGCAACAATCCCAATGTATTTGGGCGGTCATAGTACGCATTATGGGGTTTATGGTCTATCCGTTGGTTATAACTATGGGCTAATTGTTCATATGCAGCCAATACTTTTTTTTGTATCATAACTGATGTTCAACTTTATAGAAAAGGGCTACTTTATTTTACCGAATAAATGTATGTTTAACCCGTTTGGAGCGGCTGACATAGATGACCAAATACATTAAAATCAGTAAAAGAGCTAAGGAGGCCGTTAAGATAAACAATGAGGAGTCATAAATTTGTCCCCAAAAGGTAATGGTAGAAGGCATCCATTGATTAACGGTGGGTACTTGTCCTTTTAATACATTGGATAGACCTAATTTTTCAGCGACCATAAAACCAAAAACGAGGCTGCCAAAAAGTGCCAACACGCCGATGGTGGCCCTGAACATAGAGGGGAAAGCTTGTTTTTTTCGGAAAAGATACACGTTGAGCATGAGTGTCCAGAAGAGCGTAGCAAAACTTCCAAATGAGGCAAATAGTGCCAAAAGGCGAATGTTTTGCGTGTCGGGGGCCTCATTCAAGGCGGTAGAAGATAGAGTTGATAGGAATGCGCCAAGAAAATTAGTAAACGCATAAACCGCTACTCCCAGAAAAGCCAATGAGACCAGAACCACAGGGATAAAAAAGCCGCCAAGCCCTGTTCGCATTGGTATCGGGGAGGGTTCCTCCTTTTTTTGAGAGAGCAGGCGGGTAGGTTGGTCCGTTTGGGATTCTGGTTTACGGGTTTCGGCGGTTGTTTGCAGGGGAGGCTGTGTAAGGGCACGGGTCTGGTTTGAGTTAGGCGCTTGGTCTATATCGGCGGCTCCAATGGTTTCCAAAAGCAATCCGCCACGACCACCAATATTTTCAAGCGCCGACTGCGAAAGCAAGGAGTCCGGCAGTGGTTCCCAGTTTTTCATCCCATCCGCCCAGAAGAGATCGGAAGGGGTGGGGGGGCGCTTTGACATAAACTGGCGGGCCTGCGCATAGGTCATGGGGCCATATTGTTGACCACCGTGGTAGATAAAAATGTTTTCCTGTTTAGTAAGGTCTATCATGGTTTTGCGGATATTCGGGATGGAAGATGATGAAAGATAGGGGCTTCTGTTGTGATTTTAAAGAGGCTTTTGCAAAAAAAAGCCCCTGTTCTAATGACAGGGGCGAAATCTTAACCTAAGAAAGGGTATCGGTAGTTGTTTGGTGGGGTAAAGGTCTCTTTGATGGTTCTTGGAGAGGTCCAACGAATGAGATTAAGGTACGATCCTGCTTTGTCGTTTGTTCCTGAAGCACGTGCGCCACCAAAGGGCTGCTGACCTACCACTGCTCCGGTTGGCTTATCATTGATGTAGAAATTACCGGCGGCATCGGTCAGAACATCTGTCATATGTGCCAGAGCGGCGCGATCTTGTGCAAAAATAGCACCTGTTAAGGCATAAGGTGATGTCTGATCCAACAATGTTAGGACTTCTTCAAATCGCGCATCTTCATATACAAAAATGGTGAGGACTGGTCCGAAGATTTCTTCGCACATGGTTTTGTATTTGGGATTATCGGTGAGTAATACCGTTGGGGCGATAAAATAGCCCGTTTTATCGGAATAAGTGCCTCCTGCAATAACCGAAACACCAGGTGTATTTCGTGCTTCTTCGATGTATGCGGTAATTTTCTGGAACGACTTATGGTCTATGACCGCGTTCACAAAGTTACTTGGGTCTTCAACGGAGCCCATTTGGATTTCTTCCAGTTGCGCCAGTAATTCTTCCTTGATTTCTGGCCAGAGGCTCTGTGGAATATATGCCCTAGAGGCTGCCGAGCACTTTTGCCCCTGATACTCGAACGCACCGCGAGTTAAGGCCGTTGCGACTGCTTTTGTGTCTGCTGAAGGATGCGCCATTACAAAATCCTTGCCTCCGGTTTCTCCGACAATCCGTGGGTAACTGCGATAATGATTAATGTTTTGGCCAATGGTACGCCACATATATTGAAACGTCCCGGTGGATCCTGTAAAGTGCAAACCAGATAAGTGTGGCGAAGCAAAAACCGGATCGCCTACGGTGGGGCCATGACCAGGTAAAAAATTCATGACACCCGGTGGTACGCCGGCTTCCTCGAACAATTTGTAGATATAATAAGAAGAAAGAACGGCTGTAGATGAAGGTTTCCAAAGAACGGCATTGCCCATCATGGCGGGAGAAGCCGTGAGGTTGCCACTAATGGCTGTAAAATTAAAGGGGGCAATGGCAAAAACAAATCCTTCTAAGGCACGATATTGCAGACGGTTCCACACACCCGGAGAAGAAATAGGTTGTTGCGCGTAGATGAATTCCATATACGAAGCATTAAACCTTAAGAAATCAATGAGTTCGCAGGCCGAATCAATTTCGGCTTGATACACGTTTTTGCTTTGCCCGAGCATGGTGGCCGCATTTAGGGTGTCGCGCCACGGTCCGGCGAGCAGGTCAGCAGCTTTTAAAAAAATGGCCGCACGATCCAACCAGTCCATCCGCATCCAGTCATGGCGTGCTTCAGTGGCGCTTGAAATGGCCTGTGCCACCACTTCGGGGGTGCTATTGTGTAAAAGACCCAATGTGTAGGCATGTTCATGGGGCGGATGAATCGTTTCAGAAAGGCCAGTTAGAATCATCTTCCCGTCCACAATTGGCCCAATCTCATGCGCTGTGGCTTTCATTTCCTGTACTTTCTTCAAGAGCGAAGTACGTTCCGGAGAGCCTGGCGCATAACTACGAACCGGTTCATTGGTAGGGTGCGGAATCTGGGCGAGCGAGTTGTTCATAAAAATTGATGTAAAGGTAAAGGGTTTAGTCATTACAGGCTTAATTTAAGTTTTAAAACGAATAACATGGTTACTCTTCTCAACTTTATTTAAACTTCACCCCTCTGCATGTTTAAAGGATTTATCCCATTTGTGGCAATGCGTTACCTGCGGAGCGCAGAAGGCCCGGCAAAAGGTCGACGCTTTTTAAGATTTATCACGTATTTATCGGTGGGTGGCGTCGCTGTTGGGGTGGCTGCATTATTGCTGACACTGTCTATCGTTCGTGGATTCAGCAAAGAAATTGAACGTAAGATTGTGGCATTCGAGTCGCACGTACAAATTACTTCTTGGAGAAATACACCAATTTCAAGGTTGGATATGCTGCGGATTGGGTTGGGTAATTTACCAGAAGTAAAGTTTGTGGAGCCGATTATCTCAGATTATATCTTGCTTAAAGCCCCTGGTGATGCAAACATCGAAGGCTTATTGGTACGTGGGGTAGAAAAACCGCCGCCAGATTTGGTCGGAACCATTCGGGAAGGCCATTTTACGTTTAAACCAAACGAAGAAGGGCTGCCTGGTCTTGTTATCGGTCAGGGATTGGCACAGATGATGAAATTAAAATTGCACGATCGGGTAACGGTTTTTTCTAAACCCGAAGAATCAGACTCCTTATCCACCGAAGAAGCGCTGAATATTCCGATTAAAACATTTCAGATTTCCGGTATTTTTGATTCAGGAATGCGGGAGTTTGAACAAGCATTTGCTTTTATGGATATCCATCAAGCCCGTGAAATGTTAGGATATCTCCCCTTTGAAGCATCACGGGTGGATGTACGGGCAGAAGATTTGGAAATGGCCCATGTGGTCGCCCAAAAAATTGAAAAAGAATTGGGTTTGTCGAGCCGCTTTCAGTTACCAATTCAGGTGCAAACAGTATTTGAAGCGCAAGAAGGCTTATTTGCCTGGACCCGGCTTCAGGAACAAATCATCCCATTGTTGATTGGGGTCATTGTTTTGGTGGCGGCGTTCAACCTGATTTCTATGCTGCTAATGCTTATACTCGAAAAAACCAACGAAATCGGGATGTTGCAAAGTTTAGGGGCTTCGGGAAAGCATATTCGCCGCTTGTTTTTAACGTTGGGCGTGATGATTGGAATGGTGGGATCGGGCTTGGGCATGATATTGGCATGGGGTTTGGCTGTGTTACAACTACGTTTTCACATAATCCCGCTTCCAGTAGAATCCTATTTTATGGACACCGCCCCCATTGAACTAAGTGGAATAGATTTTGTCGTGGTTCCCTTTTTTGCATTGCTCTTGTGTGTGGTGGCTTCGTATTTTCCAGCACGCTTTGCCTCAAAAATAGATCCCATCCAAACTATCCGGTTTAATGGATAATATGTTGCCATCTAAATTCATTTGGGGCCTACCCTAAAAAGCGTGCACGTAGTTCTGGGGTGGGAATGCGGCAATTTTCGCGCTTACCAAACCACTTATAGCGGTTTCGGGCGATATAGCGATATACCCCGTCGCGAATAAACCGTGGCAATACAATAAGACCAAAAAGCGCGGGCCAAGCACCGTCCAAATATTTGGTAATCGTTAGCGCGGCATCAGAGTGGGTAAATGCCCGCCCACCCATTATCAGGATGACCGAATCCACCTCGTCGGATGCAAGATCAAAAGATCTTCGGAGGGAGAAACCAATATCCGATTGTAAAGAGGCAAACCGGAAAAAGCCCTTGCGGTCTCGATCAATGATAAATTGAATCGAAGCATTGCACAAATTGCAAACGCCGTCAAAAAGGATCAGCGGAGCATCTGGTACTGACATAGCGGGACGTCTCATAAGCAATAGGGATCAGAAAAATTCCAAGAAGTATATGGACTTACGACTGGAAAACCAAAAAGGTCGTGAGGATTGTGTAAAACTTTTTTTTGACTTGTGTTCTTAGGCGCAAAACGAATGGTGTGCAAGTACTTCACTTGAACAAAGTACATATTTTTCTTATATTCTTATCTTATAAAAAAACCTACCATTCAGCATGTTGGACGTGCAAGTACTCCGCCATTACGTACTGCCCAAAAACCTCACAACCCCGGCTTGCCGTTTGTTGGCAACTTTCGGACGTGTTTTTCACCCAGCGCGTCATATTTGTTCAATCCAAAAAGGATTCAGACCTACATGAAGATACTCTTTGTCTCCGGCGAGGTAAAGCCTTTTGTTCAGCATACCGCTAATGCAGAACTCCTCCGGCAGTTGCCCGAATACCTCAACGATCTGGGTAACTATGAAATCCGAATCATGATGCCCCGCTATGGCACAATAAGTGAGCGGAAGAATCGTTTACACGAAGTGATCCGTCTTTCGGGTACAAGTATACAGATTGGAAACCGTTCCGAAAGTTTTGCGGTGAAGGTTGCGTCCATTCCTGGCATTCGGCTTCAGGTGTATTTTATGGACAATAATTTCTACTTCAAACGCAAGGGAATCTTTGCGGATAAAGAGGGGAAAATTTTCACGGATAACGAGGAACGGGCGCTCTATTTTGCACATGCGGCACTGGCAACGACCAAAAACTTGGGCTGGAAGCCAGATGTTATTCATACCAATGGTTGGATGAGCGCAATGGTTCCCTATTTGGTGCGGACTAAACTCGCGGATTCCCCGCTCTTTGAACAATCCCGAATTGTACATACGCCAGATGAAATGGGGGTGGATGTTAAATTCTCGGCTGCCAAGGTGAAGCAATACCAACTGGGTGATGAACGCCTGGCAGATTTGAACCTGAATAAGGTGGCTTCTTTATATAGTGATGCATTGGCTTTTTATACCCGAAGCGATGCAGAACGACCGGAAGGGGCTTTGGAGTTGGCGGCATCCAAAGATGAATTGCTAGAAGTTGCGGTAGCACTTTATCAACAACTGGTCGGTACCGGTGCTCTTGTCTGACGAAATTGCAGGTAGTTTTCATCTGAAGCCCCAACGACCTGGTCGGATGGGGTTTTCTGTTGAAGGACTGCGCAATTGTATCTTTTGGGAGCAAGAAACTGGGTTGGTGGCCTGCTTTTTGGGTAACCTGCATTTTTTATCTCTTTGAAATTAGTCTTTTATGCTTAAGATAAATCCTTTGAATATGCTGAAATGTTCTTTGCCAGATGGGCGGTGTGGCCGCTTTTTCTCCCCTTGTCAGGTTTTGTTCTTTTTAATGCTGCTGCTCTTCTGGCTTGGAGGGTGCGACTCGCCCGGCGATGTGGGGCTTACTACCATTGACGATATCGCCAGTGCACCTAATCGGGTGGAGGCTGGTTTGCAAACTACTGCCGAAGCACACCTATATCGCGATGTAACAGGAGCGGCATTGCCCACACTCGCCGGAAAAGTGACAGAGATCGGGCCTCTTTCTGGTATGCAGGTGGAGGCTTATGGGTATCTTGACTTTTTGGAAAATACCGATCGGACCACGAAATTTAAAGAAGGTACGGTCTCGGATGTGACCATTGTCTTAAAAAATGCTTATACCTATGGTGAAGTAGGGACCCCAGTACGCTTTACAGTAAATGCGATGAATGCCGAGTGGAGTCCTGCAAATGCAAAATATGATTCGCTGTTGGTGGCAGGTGCTGCTGTAACCACAAGTGGCGACCTGAATGCCAGTGCTAAAACATGGGAGATCGCACTGCCCGCTGCTTGGCGTCAGACATACGACCAGTTACTTCGTGGAGCCGTTTCGGATAATACGTTTGACAAAGCCTTTAATGGTTTCCAGTTTAAGTTGGCCTCAGGAAATGCCATTTTTGGATTTACACCGGCCGATTCGTACTTGCGGGTCGTTGCAGGAGGGGATACGCTGCGTTTTTCGTCCACCAGTTCCAAGTCCCATACCTTCCTTAAGCGTACAGGGAAGCCGATAGAGGTTGCTGGGCGCAATATATTACAAGACAATACAGGTGATGCCATCAAGTTGTCATTAGACCTGACCAAGTTTCAGAAGCTGCCTGTAAATGCGGCCCTCATCCGTGTTCCAGCGGATACCCTCAGTTTGTACGCAAGTGGATCATTTGTCCGCCCGATCATCCGGCAATTGGGCATATACAGGGTGAGTGAAACCGAGACTTTGGCCCAACTGGCAAGCGCGAAATTTAAGGACGGTTATTTTTCGTTCTCGGATCCACGATTGACCAATGAACTGCAACGGATGGTTATCGGAAAGTCCACAGCAAAGCGTTTGATCGTTATTCCAGAAGTGGGGGCCAGTTCCATAAATCCCGTCTTTTGGTTTACAGAAACCCAAGCGGCGCTGAAGCCGCAATTATTTGTCACCTATTTGCCTTCTAATGGCTAAGCCTTTATTAACGATTGAGTTATAGGAAGTGTCTAAATGAAAAATCAGATGTATAAAACGCTTTTTGTGATGGGGCTTTTTTGTATAGGTCCCTCTTTGTATGCCCAAGTTGTGAGTGACGGTTCTATTTATAGCCGTTATGGATTGGGAGAACGGCATCATTTTAATAATTCCCGATCCGCAGCAATGGGAGGAGCGGGAACAGGTTATAGCGACGCCATTTATGTCTCGGCTACGAACCCGGCAACCTTGGGCTATCAGGTACTTACCCGTTTTACGGGTGGTTACCGTTATCAGGCGAATCGGTTTTCCGACAAAGCGGGGAATAACTCGAAACTTGGCGTAGGTGGCATAGACCATTTTCAGTTTTCGTTTCCCTTAATTGATCGTAAACTGGGTCTTGGGATTTCATTCATGCCGTATTCCAGAACCGGATACCGCGTACAATCCACTGGTAAATTGCCCAAAGGAGATGGTTATGCCGACTCAACCCTGTATGTAACCAGTTATGAAGGTCGTGGAAACCTACAACAGTTTGAAGTAGGTTTAGGGGGGAAGTTGGGTAAGTTGATTTCCGTTGGCGGTGGCCTCCGGTTTTATACGGGTCAGATAGACCATATTCAACGGACATCGTTTAGTGACGTGGAAAATTTCACCGAGCGCTTATCCACCTCTAATACCCGCCTTTATGGGGTTGGAGGCAACATGGGGATACATGTAGAAAAGACCAAATTAGGGAAAAAGAAAAACCAAGAAATTGGATTTGGCGCCACCGTCGGTTTACCAGCTACACTTAATACCCGTAGAACGCGGATTCTGGGTGAAAACGAAATTGTGGATACTTTAAGTGTTTCTCAGCAATTTGATACAAAACTACCATTGACCACAACCGTTGGTCTGGCATATCGCCCCAATGAAAATGTGTTGTTGGTTGCTGATTTTCTGTCCGAACGATGGTCGAAGTTTTCGAGTGGACTTTCGTTTGGGGGATATAATCCCGCAATGGCAACAGATAAACAATTTCAAGACCGTACCCGTATTGGAATTGGGGCCGAATACATCCCTGCTGGACGCAATTTTAGGGACAATTATTTTATGCGTGCTGCCTATCGTCTTGGTTTTTATACCGAGAGCGGCTACTTTAAACCTGCGGCCAATCAGAACTACTTCCTACGAACAAATGCCCTGACCGCCGGAATCAGTTTACCAACCCGGAAAATTGGAACTACCCTTGATGTGAACATGGAGTTTGGTACACGTGGAACTACTGATTTTGGGTTGGTACGCGACCTTTATTTTAAGATGGGTCTCTACCTGAATTTTGGTGAAAAGTGGTTCCAGCGTTTTAAAATTCAATAATCGCTTGTTGGAATCGCTTCCGGTTTGCGTCTTTTCTGAAAGTTCAACGAAACATAGGTCGAGGATCAGCAAAAGCGTTCCCGGCCTTTTTTATTTTGAAGCAAACTAAATCTGGCAGAATTTCCGACTGCTTGTTCGTAATTACAGAACGGATCTGCCGCAACACCTTAATCAGAATCTTATGTCTTACATTTCCGACATTATCGCCCGACAGATTTTAGACAGCCGGGGGAATCCTACCGTAGAGGTGGATGTGGTAACGGAATCCGGCGTTTTAGGACGTGCTGCCGTACCAAGTGGGGCTTCTACCGGAGAATACGAGGCGGTGGAACTCCGAGATGAGGATCCCGGCCAGTACCTCGGTAAAGGCGTCTTAAAGGCCGTTCAAAACGTGAACGAAATCATCGCCGACGAGTTGATCGGGATGGATGTGGACGACCAAGTGGCGATAGACCAATTGCTTATCCAGTTAGACGGAACCCCCAATAAGGCCAAATTAGGGGCGAATGCCATGCTCGGCGTTTCGATGGCGGTAGCCCGTGCGGCTGCCAGTACGCTGGGACTTCCTCTGTACCGCTACCTCGGTGGAGCCAATGCCCGGATGTTGCCCGTGCCCATGATGAACATTCTGAATGGTGGGGTTCATGCTGATAATAATGTGGATATGCAAGAGTTTATGGTGATGCCCGTAGGGGCGGCTTCTTTTTCAGAAGGACTACGCATGGGGATCGAGACCTTCCATACGCTAAAAAAGGTGCTAAAGAAAAAAGGTTACAATACGGCTGTTGGTGATGAAGGAGGCTTTGCGCCAAACCTGCGCTCCAACGAAGAAGCCGTAGAAGTGATCTTAGAAGCCATCGAAAAGGCGGGTTTTTCTGCCGGAAAAGATATTTTCATCGCCTTAGACCCAGCATGGAGTGAGGCTTATCAGGACGGAAGCTATGTGTTCTATAAAAGTAATCCGGATCGGAAACTTTCGTCGGATGAAATGGTGGCGTATTGGACCGAGTGGGTCGAAAAATACCCGATTATTTCTATCGAAGATGGTTTAGACCAAAACGATTGGGAAGGCTGGCAAAAGTTGACCAAAGCGGTGGGGCACAAGTGCCAGCTGGTAGGGGATGATCTCTTTGTAACCAATTCTGCCCGTTTGCAAATGGGCATTGAAAACGGGAGTGGAAATGCGATTCTCGTAAAATTGAACCAAATTGGGACATTGACAGAAACGCTTGAAGCCATCGAGTTGGCACATAAACATAAATATACCAGCATCATCAGCCACCGTTCTGGCGAAACAGAAGATAACTTCATTGCCGATTTGGCCGTTGCAACAAATGCAGGGCAAATCAAGACGGGTTCGGGTTGTCGAAGCGATCGGCTTGCTAAATACAATCAATTACTACGGATTGAAGAGAAGCTCGGTAATGCCGCACTTTATCCGGGTATGAAGGCTTTCCGGTTTGCCTAAAATTATTGTACGGGGCGGAGTACACGCTAAACCTTTTACTCCGCCCTGCTATCTTTTGACAGGGTTGCGATGTGCGGCGTTGCGATGTTATCTTATACCCAACCATCATCAACCTTTTGCTTCCGTCAGATGAACCAATTCTTCTCCAATCTGCTCAGACCTCGATACCTTTTGGCCGGTGTGATCCTTGTTTTTGGCTTGATCTGGGTGGTATTTTTTGATAGCTACAGTTTCACCAATCGGATGACCTGGGAAGCCGAAAAAGAAACCTTACTTCTGGAAAACAAAACTTTGAAGCAGGAACTTCAGGGCCTTAAGAACCAGATTCTGTATGTAGATTCATCAGAAGTGATTGAACAATCTGCCCGAAAGCGGTTTGGGATGCGGCGCCCAGCCGAGACCGTTTACCAAACACGCCGTGATACCACACAGAAGCCCTAAGTCAATTCTAAATTGCTACTTTCATGAAACATTATGTTGTCGGTGTTGATCTGGGAGGAACCAACATCAAATTTGGCTTGGTGTCCGCTGGAGAAGGCATCGTATATCAAACGTCGCTTCCTACAGGTGCCGAAGAAGGCCCTCAATATGTGATTGCACAGATCTGTAAAGGCATTCAGTTGTTGTTAGACGCCGTTCCGGAAGAGTCGCAAATCGAAGCCGTTGGTATTGGCGCACCCGGTGCAGTCAGTTGGGACCGTACTACCGTTACTGCACCGCCCAATTTCCCTGGTTGGGATAACCTGAATCTTGCCGATGCCATTCGTGGTGGGTTGGAAATGGACTTACCCGTAGTGGTAGAAAATGACGCCAATGCGGCGGGGTTGGGTTCTGCATTTTATGGTGCAGGCCGCCCGTTTGATTCTTTCATCATGGTGACATTGGGTACGGGTGTAGGCGGAGCCATTATCTATCAAAACGAGATATTTCGCGGTGCTACTGGAGGTGCAGGTGAACTTGGCCATATTTCGGTGGATTATGAAGGCCCTTTGGACCGTGCCGGGGTGGCGGGTGCTGCCGAAGCATATCTGGGACAACGCTTTCTTTCTCGACATGCCCGTTACCAACTCCTTAACCGCAAAGATTCGGTCATTCATGAGATGGCAGATGAAGACCTTTTGAACATAACACCCAAAATGCTACATGAGGCGGCGCTGGCAGGTGATGCCGGAGCGCAAGAAGTTTTGGCTTGGGCCGGTCACAAGTTAGGGGTCATGTTAGGTTCGGCGATTAATCTTCTCGACATCCGTAAGGTTATTGTAGGGGGTGGGGTATCTGCTGCGGGGGATTATATTTTAGGACCTGCGCGGGATACGATGTTACGTTTTGTCATGCCTGGCCTGCGTGACGGGGTTGAAATTATCTTAGAAACGTTGGGCAACGAAGCGGGCTTGCTTGGTGCTGCACATCTGGCATTTCAGGCAACAACGCCGTCCTGAAAATGGGTTTCTTGATTAACGGAAGACCTTCATAGATGCGTCTTCTGTTACTTCTTGTGCTTTCTTACACTTTATACTTCCTACCTAACCCCTTTTCTTTGGAAGAGATACTTAATCCATATTGACTAAAACACCTGACCAGTTCGCCAACGCTCTATCTGTCGTAGCCACTCCTGTTCGAAATAAGGGTTTCGAATAAGGATATAGTTAATAAAATCACCTTCCGAAGGCCGTATTTTTTGAAAGACAAAAGTAGAAAGGGGGTCACGGTTAGAGTAGGAGTACCGCCAAATTTCGGCATCGAATTGCTCATCTACCGATTGTGGTGCCCCCATGACAATGTACACCATCCCAGGATCGGTTTTCCATCCTTCTTTATGGGTAGAAAAATATAAATTTGCCTGTTCTACCCGGTTGTAGAACTCCTTGATGGTGTTGAGCCCCGATTGACGGCTGGGCATCTTTTCCCCCCAGAAGGCATCGAATCGTGTTTTAAGTTCTTCTACGGAAGTGGCTTTTAAGATTTCCTGCATTTCCCGTTTGTAGGCGATATAAGCCAGTGGCTCAACCATGTGTTGAAGGGTCTCGATTCGGGGGAAGCCGGGCGATTTTATGGAAAGATCCCTTTGTTCCTTCAACAAGAGTGTAGGTTGGGCACTATTACCCTTTTGCGGGGCAGTGACCGCAATATTAATACGGTAGGTTCCGGGCTTTAATTTTGGAAGATTAAACTCGATAACCGCTTCTGAAGACACATTCCGGATTGCTCGACGGGTAACTTGAAGGGTGTCTCCACGGTTATAAAAAACACCCTGTTGGGAAAGCGAGCCAAGTGAAGGCGTAAACCAGTATGGTGGTTGGGCGGGATTGCGGTCGGTAGGGAGTGCCCTAAGTATCATAACAGTTTGGACTTCGGGCGCGGCGTCGGCATTGTAAAGTTCCACGACGGCCCGCAACGAGTCAACATCCGATCCAGTATGATAGGCCACAATGGGCCGGAAGCCCGTTATATCGCTTCGGCCTTCTACCAAAATGCGGCTCAGGCTAATATTGCCTGATGCAAGATCATTCAGGGTAAGTCGTTGCCGGCGAATGGCTTCTTTTTTAGAATTAACATCTGTTATTGCTACTTCGACAACGTACGTTCCTGGAGCTACTTTAAATCGTTTTTGAACGGAAATGGCTTCAATAGACTGGGTTTTTTCGTAATCAGTGATCGAAATGGTGTCATTGAACGATTCTTCTTTTATGGTTGCCTTCCCTTTGTCGTCCATAATCCGAACCACGGCCTCATATTTACCATCAAACATATTGCCGGTTCGGAGGAAAATAAGGGAACGATAGGGCAATCCTACATACAAATCTATCCCGGCGGAGTCTTCGCGCCACGTAGGGATGGCCTCCATGTCGAAATTCGGCACCCCTTCCTCATACGCCAAGGTACGTCCGGCATTGGGAGAATCTACTGGTTTTTTTGTACCTGAGCATCCTGTTGCTACCAGAACCATCAGGAAGAGGGCAATTGCGAAGGACTTTTTCATCATTTTCCGGAAATCCAAAGGTGAATGGAGTGTTTGTAATTGCTTCAAAGCTGTTTTGGTTCCTTTCACCTCCCGGAACACGTTATCAGGCAGAAAGCCTAAAGGCGGTTTGGATAATGGTACCAAAATCTGTGGCTTTCAAACTTGCACCGCCAATTAAGCCCCCATCAATGTCTGGCTGGGCAAGTAATTCAGCGGCATTTGCCGCATTTAAGCTGCCCCCATATAACAGTCGGGTACGGGCGGCTACTTCGTCACTTACCAACTCTCCGACCAAAGTCCGGAGTGCGGCGTGCATAGATTGTGCCTGTTCGGGGGTAGCGGTTTTCCCTGTCCCGATGGCCCATACGGGTTCATAGGCCCACACCAACTGTTGGGCTTCCTCTGCCGTGAGGTTGGCCAATGCCCCTTTTACTTGTGTGGTAACAACGGCCAATTCTAAGCCAGCTTCACGTTCTGTGAGGGTTTCTCCGATACACACGATGGGGGTGAGATTATGGGCCAATGCCTGTTTTATTTTTAGATTGACCAAGGCATCGGTTTCTCCAAAGTATTGCCGCCGTTCGGAATGCCCCAGTATCACATAAGAACAACCCGAAGAAGCGATCATAGGCGCTGAAATTTCTCCGGTATAAGCACCACTAAGGGCTTGGTGCATGTTTTGAGCACCTACTTTTACCTCGGCTGTCTCGATAGCTGCCTTTACAGGGGCAAGATGGAGGGCGGGTGGACAGATAAGGACTTCTACGGAGGAAAGTATTTCCGTGCTGATCGCAGCAATTTGAGTTGCCAGCGTAATGGCGTCGGGTTGGAGGGTATTCATCTTCCAGTTTCCCGCTATCAGAAAGGTTCTGTTTTTCATACTTGAAGAAGGATTTAAAAAATTATTTCACATGTTTTTGCAAGGCATCTGCAAAGAGGCCAAGAGCATTGGCTACATATTTACCAATTAGGTTGCCATCGGGACCAATGAGAAAACGGAGAGGAACGTAATTGACATTATATGCTTTGGCAACAGGTGCTTTGGTCCCTTCTAATTCCAGTATTTGCAAGTCCGGTAAAGCTCGGTTTTGTGCAAACGTGTCCACAACGCTTTTTTCAGGATCTAAAGCCACTGAAAGCCAGACTAAATTTTTGGTTGAAAAAGATTCATGCAATGCCATAATCTCCGGTAATTGTTTAGGATAAACTGAATCGCGTGGACTCCAGAACTCCAAAACAACATATTTTCCTTTGAGGTCGTCCAGTGTATAGGTTTGGCCATTGTTTGCCTTGAGGGAAAAAGCAGGGGCACGAAGACCGGGTAATAAATTTTTCACCTCGTAGGTCGCATTTTGTAGAAACGTATTCCACCTGCCATCTGGATAGGTACGCTCCATTTCGGCAATGGCGGCAAGTGCTTCTTTGGTTTGTAGGCTGTCAATTCGTGCTACCACAAGTTCTGCAAAGAGAGGAGCTTTTTTCTGAAGATCTGTAAGTTTATCCATATATGTCCTGAAGGTGGCAAGCCCTTTTTCCTGCCCCCACTCACGGACAAGGGCACGCCGAAGGGTGCGTACCATTTCTACGTAACCCGGAAAATCCGGAGGAATGGTTTGGGCACGTGCCACCGCCAAGGAATCGTCCCAGCCAACCAACATGGTAATGGCTTCCATCTTCCCTAATTGTGCGCCGACCGATTGTGCGCCAAAAGATTTGTCTAAATCCCACATTAGGTTTGAGGTCAGTAATACCACATTTTTGAGGGTAGTGGTATTGTTTTCATTGTTAGACAGGGCATCTATGAGCGATTGTTTGTGTTGGGCACGTGCATTTTTTAGGGCCATCCAAGCGGCATTTTCTGGAGAAATAACCCGTAAAGTGCGCGTAGGTAACGTTGCAAGAAGGGTGGCTTCATCCCCTTCTGCTACAATAATTTCACCAGAAGCCGCCATAACACCCCGACGCGAGATCATAAGGGGGTAGATACCCCGTTCACGCGCTTTCAGAGTCATAGAAAAAGAACCGTCTTTGTTTGTAATGGCAAACCCAATTGTATCCACCGCAGCAACTTCCGACTCTTTAAATCCTACCAAAATCTGGAAACCAGAAAAGTCTTGTACCGGATCTAATTCTTTGGTAACTGCAATTTTTCCGGTTAATTTTCCGCTGACGGACTGGGCTTGTGTTACTGACAGGCAGCTAAAAAGCAGCAGTAGTAAAAAATTAAGTGTACGTATCATAAAAAAGGAGGGCACTGCGTGCCGGTTGTGGACGGTTGGGTTAGTTGGAACGCTTAGGCTTTTTCTTTTTCTTGGTATCAGGTATAAATCGAAATTTGTAGAGTTCTTCTCCTTGCTCCGCCAAGATCGTAAGGCCTTCATTCATGACTTCTGGCCAAGGTTTTGGAAGTCGGTTAGGATCAGCGGGATAGCCATACCCATCTTCATCCGACATATATCGGATGACCCGCTGGCTGATGGGGCTATAGTCTTTAGAAAGCAGGTTTACGACCAAGTCTCGCCAGCCGTTGGTTTTTCGGCTGCTAACAAAGATGGGTGGCTCTGCGGGAATAATGGCAGATTTGAGTTCGTACTTCCCTTCTTTACGGACCAAAATGACGACCACACATCCCTGGGTGTAACACATGCCATTGCCTTCGAGAAAAACAATGGCTTCATCCTTTTCATCCCCATTAAGATCAACAAAGTTATAAGCATATGTTACAGTTGTGTCTATGCGGAAATTCTGTAACCGGAAGTCCTCGCGAAAAAAATCGGAAATCTTTCGGTTGGATCGAATCATGGCCTCGATCGAATCACCTTTAATTGGGCGGATCGGAATAATTTTTTCAGGTTTTTTTTGTCTCTTTTTCGCTTCCATTGCGAGCCGGGCTTTGCGTTCCTCGGCTTGTTTGGTTCTCCACCACCAAGTACCACCAATGGCTACACTTGCCATTACCAATGTGGCAAGGAGTACCCATAAGAGTCTGCGTTTAGTGGCATCGGCGAAAACCATTTTCGCGGTTGGTTTAATTAGGGAAAGAGAGGTTTATCTGTTCGGCAATCATTTGGCGTAATAGCTTGGGGTCCGGAGACCCTTTAAAGCGTTTCATAACTTGTCCGATAAAAAAGCCGATTAATTGTGGATTTCCATCTTTGAATTTAGCGACTTCTTTGGGAAAGTCGGATAGAACCGCCTGAACCATTGGCAGCAATGCCTCCGAATCGGACACTTGTAGCAGTTTATGGGTCATTGCAAGTTCCTCCGCAGTCTCCGATGATGTTAGCAGCAGGCTGAAAATTTCTTGTGCCCCTGTAGAGCTTACTTTATCAGCCATACGTAATGAAACCAAACCAGCCAAGCGTTCTGGTGTAACTCTAAATCCTGAAATACCTGTATTTTCCTCGTTCAGGAGGCGCAAGACATACGACATCATAACATTCGATACGGCTTTGGCTCGGTCTTGGAGGGTAGTACCATCTGGCGCATTCACCGCAGAAACGGTTTGTTCCAAATAGTCCGCAATGGCCCGATCACCCGTGAGTAGTTGAGCGTCGTACGCGGGAAGGCCCCAGTCTGTGATAAAACGCAATCTACGTATGTGTGGCAGCTCTGGTAGAGATTCGGAAATCTGGCGTAGGATTTCGTCTGAGACGACTATCGGAGGCAGGTCGGGATCCGGAAAATAGCGGTAGTCATGTGCACGTTCTTTGGAGCGCATGGAGCGAGTTTCTAATTTGACGGTATCCCACAAACGGGTTTCCTGAATAATATGCCCTCCAGATGAAACAATGTTTATTTGGCGGGCAATTTCTGCTTCAATGGCCCGCTCCACGTTTCGGAACGAATTCATGTTTTTGATTTCGGCCTTGGTGCCCAGTTGAGTATCTCCTACATGTCGAATAGAAACATTGGCGTCGCAACGCAAAGAACCTTCCTCCATGTTCCCATCACAGATGCCCAGCCATCGAACCAGTTGCCAAATATTTTGGAGATAGGCTGCTGCCTCTTTTGCAGAACGAATGTCTGGCTCCGAAACAATTTCTAAAAGAGGTACACCACAGCGGTTTACATCAATAAGGGTCGCATATGGATCGTGGTCGTGGATGGATTTGCCCGCGTCTTCTTCAATATGTATCCGGGTAATGCCTATTCGGGTTGTTTGCGGGCCAGTTTCGCCTTCGAATGAAACATCTAACCAGCCATTAACGCAAATAGGGGCTTCATATTGCGAAATCTGGTATCCTTTGGGCAAGTCTGGATAGAAGTAATGCTTCCGTGCAATAATAGAACGGCGTTCAATTTCGCAGTTGGTGGCCATCCCCATCAAAATGGCATGTTCGATATGGGATCTGTTAAGGACTGGCAACGTTCCCGGATGTGCCAAACTGATGGGATCCACATGGGAGTTGGGTGCTCCGCCAAACGCAGCGGAGTCAGGCGAAAAGGCTTTTGACTGCGTTTTAAGCTGTGCATGAACCTCTAAGCCGATTACTGCTTCAAAAGTGCCGAAACGTGTCATGTAACTTTGCAGGTGGAACGAAATGGTTGAATACAATCCTTTAAAATAGTGCTTGAGGTATCAGAATAAAACTTCTTGCCTCCGAATTTTTTGTGGTTTATGCGTTTGTACATGCAAAAGGGCACAAAAAAGCCCTGATGTACAAACAACAGGGCTATAGATCAACCAGTCAATTAGAACCTGAATCCTAATTTTGCAAAGAAGAAGGCGCCATTGATGCCCATTTGTACAGCATCCCACATACCTCCGCTTTCAGTTAGGCCGGGGTCTTGTTTGTTAGGTTGCACGTTAAAGATATTGGCACCACCAAGGTTCAATTGAATATTCTTGGCCAAGTCATATCCTAACGAAAAATCGGTCGTGATGCGGGGATCATATACATGTAACTTGTTTTCGTCGTACTCCCAGTTGGCCAATGTCACTTTATCAAAACGGGTAAATCGTAGATTGGCAGATAATTTATTCTGTTTGTAATCAAAACCTACGTTAAATTTGCTTGGAGGTGCAGAAGCCAATAAGAAATAGCGCTCACGCAAATCAAAATATGTGTCTTCTTTGCCTTTCAACTGGGTGGTGGTTTTAACGTCTCCAATTTCTAACTCATTGAAATTGGCAGCCAAACTTGTCCGTAACCGGCCTTGGCCTACAAAGGTGCTATGATTCAGAACCACGTCTAAACCTTTCGTATCTGCATCTAAGGCATTGGTAAAAAATTGTGCCCCTCCCACATTAAGACCCTTTAGAATGCTACCAATAGCATCGTCTTCATCACTAAATACGCCTGTAAGAATGATACGATCTTTGAGGCGTACCTGGTAGGCATCTAAGGTAAGTGAGAATCCGTTTGCTGGTGTAAGCGTTACACCCAAAGAAATGTTCTGAGAGGTTTCTTCCTTCAACACCGGAATTCCCAGTGCTTTTGCAACATTTCCGCTGTTTCGTGCGATCAGGTTATCCACCGGTTTTCCAGCAATAAAGTTGGTAATCGTAGAGTTAAAATAGATCTGGGCCAGCGATGGTGCACGAAAACCCGTACTTAGCGACCCCCGAAGGGCGACCGCAGGACTTAAGGCAAAACGGAAAGAAGCCTTGCCATTAATTGTATTCCCAAAATCGGAATAATTTTCAAAACGACCTGCTGCGGTAAGGGATAGTTGTTTGTTAAGATCCACCTCCACATCCGCATAGGCCCCAAAGTTACTACGGCGCTCGTCAATTTCGTCCGAAGGCTGGAATCCAGGAAAGCCTTGTGCGCCACTTGCGGCCAAAGCAAGCCCCTGATCTGTCATGACCATAGCACCATAATTTTTGTAAGAGGCTTCCTCGCCAGCAAAGATTTGATACCGTTCATTCCGGAATTCTGCACCAAAGGCGACGTTAAAGCCCTTTCCATTGCCTTTCTGGAAATATCGGGTGATGTCAAGATTGGTGGTGTTTTGTGTCAGCTTAAACCCGCCATCGTAGAATTCGGTTGGGGAGGAGGGACGGGGCTGGTACGAGGCATTGAGGGTGTTCTTAGAATGATAATCGAACTTGTTTTCTCCATAAGAATTGCTTAAATCCCAGTTCCAACCACTTCGTTTACCTTTTAGCCCAAAGGAGACCGAAGGGTCACTTACAGTTCCCTCTAATTGTGGAGTAAAGCCATTCTGATAGATTTCTTTTATGTTCCGTTGGAGGTTGTCTGCGCCACGAGTCCATTGGTGGTTGTTTGAAAACCGATGACTGTAACCGCCATTCAGGTAGAACTTCATGCTGTTTACCGGAACTGCCATATTCACCAAAAAGGCCCCACTCAAAGCCTTCGCATCGCCCACAAAGTCACGGGCACTACTGCCGGGGAACAATGCCTCATCATTCGGACGGTTGGTGTAGTCGCGAGTCATTCCCTCGGCGGTAATATGAACAAAACCGCCCTTTAGCAGACTCTTACCCCAATTTAACGCTACCTGAGCTTGTTGGCCATCTCCGGCGCTGTACATCCCTGTATTGACATTCACCTCAAAAGCGTCGGTGTTTTCTTTAAGAACAATATTGATTACACCCGCAATGGCGTCCGATCCGTATTGTGCCGCAGCGCCGTCGCGCAGGATTTCAATGCGTTCAATGGCCGAGGCGGGGATGGCGTTGAGGTCGGTACCAGTGTTCCCGCGTCCACGAGAGCCGTAAAAATTAATCAGACTGGACTGATGGCGCCGTTTCCCATTAATGAGAACCAAAGTTTGGTCCGGACCAAGGCCGCGTAATGAAGCGGGATCAACATGGTCGGAGCCGTCGGAGCCTGATTGGCGGTTTGCGTTAAAGGAAGGAGCGACATATTGTAAAAGCTGGCTCATTTCCAACTGACCGCTGCTACCTGTTACCTCTGATACCGAAATGATGTCAACTGGTACAGAGGTCTCGGTGGCAGACCGATTCATGCTTCGGCTACCTACGACCTCAACACCGCCAATAAGGTCAACGTTTTGGCTGAGTGTAATGGTGAGGACGCGGTTTCCTTGGAGAATGACTTCTTTGGTTACATAACCCACATAACTGACCACCAAGGTGGCATTTTCACGGACAGAAAGTCCGAATTGTCCGGTAACATCGGTCACTGTTCCGCGCATCGTGCCTTTTTCCTGAACGGTGACACCAATGAGTGCCGTACCAGAGTCATCGGTCACACGTCCTGTAATCCGTATTACCTGTGCGAAGGCGGGGAGTGTGCCTGTAATCAATACCAGCAAGTAGAGTAGTTTTTTCATAAAAGTATTAGGATAAAAATGAAAAGGTGCGTGCAGTCCCGACAACCAGTACTAAGGTTGTGTTTTATATGGTAGGGAGGGCATTTTATAGCGGGTTGGCAGGACTTGGTAGTCGCAGAAATATACAACGAATTTGGTATAGGTTATGTACCAGAATTGCAAAATGTTCAGAAAGAGTGTCATAAAAGTTAAAAAAATTAATCTATGGCGGATGTGTGAACCTTTTACCCTAAACATCGTATAGCAACTTCTAATACGTTATTCTGCGTCATCTATTCAATAAACCCTAAAGAATGCCTAAAATGAATACTTCAAATCCTGTCTTCTCGGAAAGTGCTCTTGAACAAATTACCGATATTCAAGGGGAACGAATGACCCAACAAGGGACCCTCAATAAATCGTTCATTATGCTTGGGCTGGTTTTTGCCGGAGCTGCTTGGACGTGGTTCCAAATGAGTACCAATCCAAACGCTGCCTTGGTAATGGGTGGCTTGGGCTTCTTTGGAGGGCTGATTTTGTCTTTTGTGATTGTTTTTAAGAAAACATGGTCTGCTTTTCTTGCTCCGGTTTATGCTATTCTGGAAGGATTGTTGATTGGGGTTCTATCGGCCCATTACGAATCTCGATATCCAGGGCTGGTGATTCAGGCTGTTGGTTTGACATTCGTTACATTTTTTGTCATGTTGATATCCTATCGGTTGGGTTGGATCCGCGCAACACAGATGTTCCGGAGTGTATTGATTGCCGCGACGCTGGCTTTGTTTACGTTTTATCTAATTGCACTTGTGGCTCAATTTGCGTTTGATTTTCCCATGCCCCTCATTCATGACAAGGGCATTTTGGGGATTGGGTTTAGTGTATTCGCAACGGGGTTGGCAGCCTTTAACTTGATTCTCGATTTCGATTTTGTAGAGAAAGGCCCTGCCTATGGTCTTCCTAAATATATGGAGTGGTATGCCGCTTTTGGTCTGACTGTTACCTTGGTTTGGTTGTACATCGAACTGCTGCGCTTGCTCAGTAAATTCCGTAAATAAAACGGTTGTCCAATTCATTAGGCATTCGTTTTTGTAGATATTTAGTTCTCGATGATTTGAGTGAGATGAAAAAAAGAGCCTCTCTGGCCGAGAGGCTCTTTTGCGTGCGCTTAGGAGGATTTGAACCCCCGGCCTTTGGAACCGGAATCCAACGCTCTATCCAGCTGAGCTATAAGCGCATTTTTTAAGAGTATCCAAGATACATCAAAATGCGGTCTATGGCAATATGTCAATTGTATAGCTTACTTGAAATCATACCGAGAAAGACTCACCGCACGCGCAATTTCGTACCGCTTGGGGGTTGTTAAAATGAAATCCTTTGCCCTCTAACCCATCGGTGAAATCTAATGTAGAACCCTCGATATAGAGTTGTGCATTTAGATCCATTGCCACGCGCACACCGTGTGTTTCGAGCAATAGGTCTTCAGCTTGTTCTACGGAGTCCCAGCCCAGATCATACGTGAGGCCGGAACAACCACCACTCACTACTGCTACACGGAGGAATTGTTGATTCCAGTCTATCCCCTCGGTGGTAGCCAACGTCTTTATTTTGTCAATTGCTTTAGGGGTTATGCTGAGTTCTGTCATATTGAAGATTTTTTTGGCTTATCTGATGACTTCGAGAACGACAAAACGTGAAATGAGGTTCCTGGGTAGCCTGATAATGCGCGAAGTCTCTATCATTTTTATGCCCCCCCTTTTTTTAGACGGAAAAAGTTCTTATTTTACATTCATGATCGCCGCATCCGACGGTATTAAACGGATGGGGCGATCTTTTTTTATCGTACACAACGCTAAAGGAGAGTTGAGCCATGAGCGAGACACTGTATTTGTCACAAGATGGGCTAAATAAATTGAATGAAGAGTTGCAGTTTCTCAAGACGAAAGAGCGTGCCCGAATTGCCCAAGCCATTGCAGAGGCACGGGCACAAGGTGATTTGTCGGAGAATGCGGAATATGATGCGGCCAAAGATGCACAAGGCCTTTTGGAGGCGCGGATTGCTCAGTTAAATGAAATGATCCAAAATGCAAGGGTCGTGGATGACAGCAAGATGGATCTGAGCAAAGCTTATATCTTGTCTAAGGTTCGGGTTAAAAACCATAAAATGAACCAAGAAGTGACCTATACCCTGACATCAGACCGCGAAGCTAATTTTTCCCAAAACAAGATTTCGGTCAATAGTCCGATAGGTAAGGCCCTGCTGGGACGGTCTGTTGGGGAGATTGTGGATGTGAAAGTACCGGCTGGTATCATTAAGTTTGAAATTCTGGAAATCAGCCGATAGACTTCACAGGGCTTTTCCTCATAAATTGTATTTGCATGGCGCATTCTGCCAGGCCCACCACGCCAGATAACAAAGTACCTCAACGCAAAAAACGTCCTTTGTGGGCACGTTTTTTGCGTTGGGGTTTGCTTGTTTTTGCTGGATTTCATGTTTATTGTGTTCTGGTACTGGTATATTTGCGGTTTTTGCCACCAGCTTTTTCGATGGTACAACTTCAACATCGGGTGGAGGTAGCCTTCGAGGGAGAATGGCTGGAAGTCCGGATGTTATATCGCCCAATGACAGCCATCTCCTCACATTTACAACATGCAGTGGTGGCCGCCGAAGATACTCGTTTTTTTGAACATGATGGAATAGACTTTGACGCACTTGAACAAGCCATGTCGGAAAAGCGGAATTCGCTCCGTGGAGGATCTACCATTACCCAACAACTCGTGAAGAACCTCTTTTTTACGACGCATCGTTCTTATTTGCGTAAGGCAATGGAATTCACGATTGCACCCTTGGCGGAGTTGATCCTGCCGAAAGATCGGATACTGGAATTGTATATCAATGTGGTAGAATGGGGCAAAGGTGTTTATGGCGCCGAAGCGGCTGCCCGATACCATTATCATATTCCATCATCGAAGATCAACCGAAATCAGGCATCACGTTTGGCCGCCTGCCTGCCGGCACCCCTCACACGTAAGCCACAAGCGATGAACCGATACAGCCGTATTATTCAAAAACGTATGCGGGCGATGGGATATTAAATCAAAAAGATCAGTCCCCTTCATCTATCAAGTCCTCAATTTCCTGACTAATCTTAGGGACATTTATGACGCCAATACTTTCCTTACGAAGAAACCCTTTTTGGTCTATGACAAAAGTAGTGGGAAGAAAGGAAGGGTTTTTATAGGCTTCCAACATAGGATGATTGGCCACAATTATCGGATAGTTTAAGGAGAACTGCTTTTGTTGAATAAACGGGACAACATCCTGAAAGCCGTTCACATCCACTGAAACCCCGATGACCTGAATCTTGCCTTTGTATCGGTGTTGAAGACCTATGAGATCTGGGATTTCTTTTACACACGGGCCACACCAAGTTGCCCAAAAATTCAGAATCACCACTTTACCTTTGTGATCCGATAAACGAACTGTTTTGCCGTTCATATCGGCCAAGCTAAAGTCAGAGGCTTTCGCTTTGGTGGTTGCATTTTGGGTGTTGGGATCCAAGAAAGACCCCTCGGTTGGTTTGGTAATGGCAAATACAAGCAGAAGGGCCATTAAGACGCCTGTTAGGATGTAAACCTGTTTCATGTGGGACTAAGCGGTAATGGTCTGGAGGGCCTCACGCACCACTTGTGCACGCACATGGCCGTGGGAGGTGTTAAAAACGGCTTTTCCGTCTTGTAAAATAATAATTTGTGGTGATTCGTGTACAATGCCAAAAATTTGTGCGATATGAAAAGATAAATTTCGGGAACGTTGAACGATTAATTGATATATCTTGGGGTCCGATTCTTCGTTCAGAGACTGCATTTCCCGTTCTGCCCGCAGGCTAATAGAGCACGTGGCACTGTGCTTAAACAGCACAATTGGTTCCGAGAACGATGCCTTGATGGCGGCATCAAGTTCTTCTGTTTTGGACAAGGAGGCAAAGTTGGCGTATGGCATAAGCAGATACTGCTGGTTGTTTTTAGAACATTATTTTGAAGAATCTTACCGAAAAAAAGAACAGGGGTTCAAGCCTTGTTACTAAATTCACTTCGAGACTACAGGTTGGTCTCTTGTTTGAATCCTAAAATCATTCTTGTTTACCCAATAATATCAGGATTTATATATGACACAAATAACCGGAGCCGAAACGATTCGCTGGAACTTAAAGGATCTGTACACGGATGCACAAGCCCTGCTTCAGGCATTGGCTGTGGTTACCGAAAAAGCAAAAATATTTGCAGAAGCCTATCGTGGCCGTATCGCTGGCTTAGATGATCGCGGACTTGCAGATATGATGGCAGCATTGGCCGAACTGCACGACGAAGTCGGAAAAGCCTATACATATGCTTACTTAGATTGGTCCACCCAAACTACGGACCCTAAGCGAGGGGCACTGCTGCAAACCGTTCGGGAGGAATACACGAAGGTTTCTCAATACCTGATCTTTGTAGAGGTCGAGTGGTCTGTAATTGATACTCAAACGGCCTATGAGTTGTTAGATTCGCCATACTTGGCACCTTATCGTCATTATTTAGAACTGCAACAAATCCAAAAGAAACATTTGCTTTCGGAGTCAGAGGAGAAAATCCTTTCCGAAAAGTCCAATACAGGTGTGGGTGCGTGGAATCGCTTCTTCGACGAGATCTTGGGGGCGGCGGTCTTTTCACTTCGTGGACAAGAGGTGACGGAACAAGAGGTACTTACCAAATTAAGCGACCCCGATCGGTCTCTTCGACAAGAGGCGGCATTCTCGCTTACCGAAGGCTTGGAGAAACATGCGCGTATTTTAACCTTCATTTTTAATACCATTCTGGCGGATAAGGCATCCACTGATCGTCTTCGGGGATATGCGACGTGGATCAGTAGCCGAAATGCGGCCAATGAAATTGAGGATGATACCGTAGAAGCGTTGGTACAAGCGGTTACCGGACGATACGACCTGGTTTCCCGTTTCTACAAACTGAAGAAGCGTTTGTTGGGATTAGACGAAATGATGGACTATGATCGGTATGCTCCCGTGGGTGAAACCGAGACGCAATATACATGGCAAGAAGCAGAGCGCATTGTGCGGGATGCCTATTCCCGCTTTCATCCAGAATTAGGGCGTATTGTAGGATTGTTTTTTGATCAGCAATGGATTGATGCCCCAATTTCGCCCGGAAAGCGTGGCGGTGCATACTCACATGGAGCAGTTCCAAGTGTACACCCCTATATTTTTATGAATTTTACCGGAAGGGTGCGTGATGTTCAGACTTTGGCTCATGAGTTGGGGCATGGGGTGCATCAGTATCTCTCGCGGGAACAAGGTGTTTTTCATGCAGACACTCCGCTTACAACGGCGGAAACGGCCTCCGTTTTTGGCGAAATGCTGGTCTTTCAGGAATTGATTCAAAACGAAGAGAATCCGAAAAACCGACTTGCCTTATTGATGTCTAAATTAGATGATTCATTCGCGACGGTCTTTCGACAAATTGCCATGAATCGGTTTGAGGCACAAATTCATACTGCTCGGCGCGAAAAAGGGGAACAGACCACCGAGGATTTTTCTGCCATGTGGCGAGACACACAACAAGCCATGTTTGGGGATAGTGTTACCTTAGGCGATCATTACAAAATTTGGTGGAGTTATATTCCACACTTTTTGCATACGCCGGGTTATGTGTACGCCTATGCTTTTGGGGAATTGTTGGTTCTTTCTTTATACAAAGCCTATCAGCAGCAAGGGCAAGATTTTGCTGAATCTTATCTGAACTTGCTTCGGGCTGGCGGTAGTGATTGGCCACATGTCTTGGTTGGGAAATTGGGTGTTGACCTCACCAATCCTGCCTTCTGGCAAGACGGGCTACAAGCCATTGCAGAAATGTTGGAACAAGCAGAAGCACTGGCTGCCTTGCATTGAACCAAAGCCTTGTTTTTTCATCTTAGATACGTCTAATGCGGGTATTGCTTTTTGTAATTTATAAGGCTCCACAAAATTAGAAGTTTTGTAATTATTTGTGCCTGATTTAACAACAAAGTCGGGCACTTCTTTGCTACCTACTCACCCGAACTAAAAACATAATGGCGTTTCCTCGTGCATCTGGCGTTCTCCTCCATGTTTCCAGTTTACCCGATTCGCCGGGAATTGGCGATCTGGGCAAATCGTGCGATCGCTTTCTGGACTTTTTACACAAAGCCGGACAACGGTATTGGCAAATCCTTCCACTCGGCCCTACTGGATATGGCGACTCTCCGTATCAATGCTTTTCGGCTTTTGCCGGAAATCCTTTACTGGTAAGCCCGGAAAGGCTTATTGCTGATGGCTTGCTTAAAGCGCAGCCCTTAGAAGGATTTAAAGGGGATAAAGAAGATCGGGTAGATTTTGGAAAGGTGGTTCTGTCCAAAAAACTGATTCTCAGAGAGTCTTTTGATTATTTTATGGAAGAAGGAACCACTGCCCAAAAGACAGATTTTGAGGCGTTTTGTGCCCAGTACTCAAGCTGGTTAGATGACTTCTCCTTGTTTATGGCCATTAAAAACGACTTGGGTGGAAAGGCATGGTGGGAGTGGCCACTTCCGCTCAAACTGCGGGATCCGGCTGCTTTGGCGGGTGCGAAAGAAAGGCTTTCCGAAAGTGTTCAACTGTACCAATATCAGCAATGGGTATTTTTTAGCCAATGGGCACGGGTCAAACAACGTGCAAATGCCCAAGGTATCGAAGTCATTGGCGATTTGCCCATTTTTGTGGCTCGCGACAGTGCTGAAGCGTGGGCGAAGCCTGCATTGTTTTATTTTGATGCCCAAGCGAATCCAACGATTGTGGCTGGGGTTCCACCCGATTATTTTAGCGAAACGGGTCAGCTTTGGGGTAATCCGTTATATCGTTGGGATAAAATGGCTGAAGACGGCTATCAATGGTGGATTGAACGATTCCGTGCGCTATTAGACATTGTGGATATTATCCGGATTGACCACTTTCGAGGCTTTGCCGAATACTGGGCAGTTCCGGGAGGAGACGAGACTGCCGTCAATGGGAAATGGGAGAAAGGGCCAGGAACTGCTTTGTTTCAGGCCGTATTGGATGCTCTTGGAAAACTTCCCATTATGGCCGAAGACTTGGGATTGATGACTCCAAGTGTTCATAACCTACGGGATCATTTCTCCTTTCCCGGCATGCATATTCTGCAATTTGCTTTTGCCTTAGATATTGGTGCCACCTCTGAGGCCGATTTGTACCCGCACCTTCCCCACCGATACAAACCCAACTCGGTCACCTATACTGGCACGCACGACAACAACACTACAAAAGGATGGTGGCAAAAAGATGCAACCGAGGCCGAGAAGCGTAAATTCTGTGAATACCTGAATGTGGATGGGTCGTCGGTGGTTTGGGATTTGATCCAGACCTGCTTCTTCTGTCCCTCGGATACGGCCATCGTGCCGATGCAGGACTTACTGGCCTTAGATGAAGGCGCACGCATGAATTTTCCGGGCCACCCGTCTGGAAACTGGCAATGGCGTGCCAAATCTGATGCGTTTTCTGATGATTTGGCGAGGTCTTTGCGGGAATTAACCGAGACCGCCGGAAGGCTAAATAAGCGGGCCTAAACTTGCTTGGTAATCAGTGGCAAGGGACTTTCCGGATGAGGAAGTCCCTTTTTTTACTTCGATGGTAGTAATTCTACTCCTTGGTAACCGTATTCCAAGTCCATGGCTACAAGTTGGGATATTGTGATTGATGGCCGGTTTAAATCAATAAGAGCACGTTCCGCAGAATATAGGCACCTTAGACATGCCCTCAGGGTGTACCAAAAGAGCAAAACATCAGATGGAAAAAGGCTTCCATTATTTTAGTGTTTTGAGCTTCCGATTGTGCCACTCACCCACTTGTCGGCCCAGGTCTTCGCCTCCGGTGGTTCCGGTTCGATAGTGAATACCACCATACACTCGGCTGATAGAAGCCTCGTTTGCTGCTGCTCGAAACGAGGCGAATGATCGGGCTTTGTTCCCATACCGGACGTTAGAAGTGTCTTGGAAAGCCATATTATCTCCATGAAGGAAGGTCAGTACCTCGGCAGCAGCACGAGAAATCGTGCTATGACCAGATGGATACTCTGGAAAAGGGGGTGTTTGTAGGAAAGGTACCCACTTTTCATCATACTCGCGATTGATCACTGTTTCGGGCCTTACACGGTTGGTTGCGTATTTTCCTTGCCAGCACGTGATAAAACCATCGGCAATGGCAATGGCCACTCGTGCAAAGGTCTCTGTGGTCTGAACAACACTCAGTTTCTTTTGTCGGACTGTAATAGCTGCGATATTCATTGAATGGCCGCCCGGAGTTACTTTTTTTACCCCAAACATGGCATGTCCATGAACCTGAAGGGCAAAGGCATTGTCATCCCAAAAGAGCGCAATTGCTTTTTGCTCATCCGTGAGTTGCTTACCTATTTCATACATTTCCATAAGATCTTTATAGAAGGCACTGCTTTTGTCTTTACTATATGTGGGAAATGGCAGCAATTTAAATTGTGCCGCAGAATCTATTGCAAATGGACGGATTTTCTCCCAATGTGGTTCCAACGCTTCTTTATACATTGGGGGCGTCGGGATCCACCGGCTTGGATTGCCCGTCACCAACGTATATTTAGGCGCACTTCTGGTCTGCTTGTATTGATCCGACTTAGACCATTCAAGAATGTGTAAGGCCACTTTTTCTCCATATTTCCGAGAGTGACTCAAGAGGTCTTTGGGTACGCCTGCAAGTTGATATCGTTGATAAACCTTATTGGCATAAGCATCTATCATGGCAGGGGAGAAGACCAATTTTTTTGCGGTTTCGATGTAAGCCGTAAACCCCGCAATTTCCTGACTGATGGGCTGGTCTGGATTGGGCTTAGGAATATCTTTCAAGTCGTTTAACTGACCTTCCAAAGACACGAAATTGTTTTGTCCCGCAATTGAGGCTTCATAGGCGGCAATGGACGAATAGGCCAAAATCCGGCTTGCTACTGGTGGCGAAAAAACGTCGTGCAAAATCACTTCGTTCAAGGTATGTAAGGCACCGAGGAAAGGTTCGGTACTTTTGACCGTTGGTAGCCAATCTTTTTGGGTACATCCGGAGGTCAGAACGAAGAATGCAAATAAAAATAGCTTATTCATAAGGTTATTTTATATATCAAAAATGTCGATAATGATCGTTTATCTATTAGCTTAACGGAGAGAGATGCGTATAGTTTGGCGGACAAACGTATCCGGATTTCCAGTAAAGGTCATTCGGACTTCATGGTCTTCATCGGAACGTTTATGAACCGTTACTTCCTTTGAGGCGATTGGACTTTTCGTTCCGCGTACAAAAACCGATTGCTGGGTTCCGGCCAATCCTTCCACTACTAGCGTTAACACATTTCCTTCGGTTCTGGCTCGTAAGACCTTTATTTGTGTATTTTTGCCACCGAGAGGCGCTTCTGTTTGTTGGACATACACCCCGGTTCCACCCTCATGTTGGATGAGGACTTCGCTTTTATCTACCGTGAAAGCAGGAATGAGCAACTTTTGTCCATCGCCAAAAGGCTCTGTTTTGAAGGTAGAGGCTTTTCCATTTACCAAGACCGATTTGATTCGGGCATCGTTTGGATAGATGGGTTCAAGACGGATTTGGGTTCCCTGTCCTTGTGCGGCGAAGTTATATTGAGTACGGTTGGAGGATCGGTTTATTTCCATATCCACCACGTCTTTCCCAATGCGTAATTGCTGAATGCGGTAGGTATTCCAGTCGGCGGGAACTTGAGGACTAAAGACCAAGGTTTTGCCTGCATGTTGGGCCTCTATACCAAAAAGTCCGCGCATTAGTGGTGAAACGACCATTGCTTCGGACCAGATCTGGTGATGGGAACTTCTGCCAAATGCGGTATTATAGTCTCCGGAGAGCAGCTCGGTGACATAACCATACGCATCTTGGAAAGTAAGTAGGGCATTGGCTATCAGGGCTTGGTATCCGATATGTGGTCGCCCGTAATTGTATCCGGCAAGGCTGGCCCATCCGGTAAAAAGGGGCCAAACGGAGCCATAATGATAGCTCATGGGATCATAAATGCGTGATTGGTTACTTAGAATTCGATGCCCCCAGTCGGTAGCCATTTTCGCGGAACCTATTTCGTCCAAAGCCAGATCGGTTTTTTGGGGATCGGTTGTTCGGAACCACATGGGTACAGCCGGAAGGACGGTACTTTCTTGCATAAAGCCACGTGCATCGGATTCCCGATTGGTGAACATCAGGCCGTCTGGTATAAAGGCTTTGCCGTTCTCTGCGGGTTTGGAGGTGGCGTAGCCATAATATTGTTTTTCTGGCAACCAATAGGTTTTTTCCATGGCCTCTTGGGTTCGGCGTGCCCAAGAGGTGGCTTGTGCGGCCAAGTCTGGCTCGTACATTATATTGGCAAATTTCGCCATTCCTTTACAGGCTTCTACCCAAAGCCCTTGCATATACATCTCTTCGTGAGGTGGATAGAGTTTCCCGCCTTCCACCCATCCGTGTCCAAAATTCGTGTTTTCAATTAAGCCGTTTTGGTCGGTATCGGTCTTAGAGGTCCACTCCCAAGCCTTTTTTATAGCGTTCCAATTTTCACGTATAAAAGTAAGATCGCCTGTTGTTTGGTAATAGGCATGATGCAAGATGACATACAAGGGCGTGGCATCTGCACTTGCTTTGCCAAAAGGATACTTTCCAAACCAGTCTATCAATCCGGCAGATTGTGAGATTTCATGTGGAATGCGGCCATCCTCAAACTGGAACTTTTTAAGGAAGTTGAGGCCCCGTTTTACCGTCTCAAAGTCCCCATATGATAGCATTGCCAGTTCCGACCACTGGGAATCTCGTCCAAAGAACCAAGCAAATCCAGGTCTTTCGGAGTTTCCCGAAGTCCTGAATCCAGCTACAAGTCCCGTTCCCAATTGTGGATTATCCACGACTCCTTTTTCCATGCCGATTTTAGCCCATGTATAAGCAGTATTAAGGCGTTCATCGGGTGTTTCAACGGAAGTGGTTTGAGACAAAAAGGTTTTATAATAAGTTGTTGTTTGTTCGTAGAGCGCTTTTGGATCAACTTGTAGGCGCTTTAGGTTTTCTTCCGCAGCTTGCCAGCCATCCGTTCCACCAGTGACAAATATCGGAATAAAATGCTCTCGATGGGTTTCGGGCAATATCCGAATTTCAAAGGTATTTGGGGTGTCTTTTGGTTCTTCTTGGTAGGGAATAATGGAAAGGTCTTTAGCCCCCGGAACCGAGACCATTCCCACATATTTGCCCAATTCCTCCACAATACCATATCGTTGATGGTTGGGTTGCCAGAAAATATTGCCTGTTTGTAGTCCGGCGGGCCACATAAGTGACAATGCTGGGCGGAAGGAACCACGAATCGTAAGCGGGCGGGGAGAGTCAATGTCCAAAAGCATGACCAAGCCTGGCTCGTTCACTGGAGCAAAAATGATCTGACGTACCAAAAAGGCCGCATGACGATAGGTGAGAATGGTGGCCTCTGGGCGAACCTCAATGGAAGTTACCGCTTCGGAGCCATTGACAGGAACTTGGGTTTCTTCGTACTCTGTGATGAAGTCTAACTTAAAATCATGCACTAATTTTAGCGGGTACACCCACATTTCAAGAGGCTTGTTTTCATACCCAAAAGCAGCAGATTTCCGGCCCATCACCCCCATAAAAGCGCCATTCTGAATGGTTCTTTGCAAGGAAGGGCCACTTTTAGGGAGGTCAAATCGAGGAATGAAGCCCGTATGAGTTTGGGCCAACCCCATGACAGGAGAAAATGACGATACAAAAAGCCATAAAAAAAATCGTTTCATAGAAGTCTGTATTAATCTTGGTTAATGTTTTGCATATCGCCAGATGTGCAGCGCATCTCCAGTTCGTGCAACCAAAAGTGTTAAGGAGCCGTTAGGGTTTTTGATGAAGCGAAGTGCTTTTGTTTCGCCTGTCAACCATAGTCCCGTTTTATGATTGGGAACATGTGAAAATCCGCCTTTACCGTCACCGAACATAACCGTGCCAAAATCTGCATCATAGCGCCCAATAGAGGGTTTTACGCCATAAAAATTTCCGGCGGTGACCAAATCTAATTTCCCATCTCCGTTTAGGTCCACACTCTGTATAGCGAAAATGGGCGAGAGTTGCGCAACCATCGGTAATGCCTTGCGGGAAAATCCTCCCTTACCATCGTTGATAAAGACCGAAGATTGGAACATTGTTGCTTCTTGAATAGCCACACCAGAACGTTGTTCGGATGAAAACAGGCCGCCAAAAGGTTGTTGGCCCGTTTTTGTGAATGAGGCTGCAAAGCGCTGTTTAAGCATGGGAAGTTGCTGAAAAAGATCGTCTAAGCGGTCGGTCGGGTATTCTGTTCCGTTTCGGTGATAGGTCATAATGGCTTCGGGGCTGCCATTTGTATCAAAATCTTTCATGTAAAGGCGAAGGGGCAAGCTATTATTAAAGATGCTGTTTTCGCCCAAGTTTCCTGCAATCAGGTCGTGGTCTCCATCTCCGTCTATGTCCACAACGTGTAGGGCATTCCACCAACCATTCGTTTTTGCTAAGCCGGAGGAATCCATCACATCCCAAATGGCTTCGTTTTTACCCAAAATGGTGACAGGCATCCAGTCTCCAACCAAAATAAGTTCCGGTTTTCGGTCACCGTTTATGTCACGCCATGTGGCATCGGTCACCATACCAATATGGGCCAATTTGGGTGCTTTAGAAGTAGTGACATCCTTGAAAAAGCCTTTTCCGGTATTTTCCAAAAGGTACGAACGGGGTTTCATGCCATAGGCAGAGACTTCGCTCCTCATTCCGATGAATAAATCGGTATCACCGTCTCCGTCCATATCGGTGGCGGCGATGGTGGCGGCGTTGCCACTTACTAACGGCCATCCTGTGGCTTTGACGAATTGCCCTTTGCCATTGTTGAGATACAGCCGAGACTGTGCTAATGGTTCACCTTTAGGCCACATACCACCGCCTGTTGCCACGACCAAGTCGAGGTCGTTGTCTTGATCTACGTCCACCAAAACGGCATCTGTATCTTCATAAAGTGAGTCTGCTGCCAAGACTGTTTGTAAACTTAGATCAAAAGTCCCTTCTTTTTTACCGAAGAAGAGTTGTTTAGGCATTCCGGAAGCACCTCCTACATAAAAATCTTGGATTCCATCGCCGTTTACATCGCCCGTTGCCAATGCAGGACCTTCTTGCGAAACCATTTTTGGGATCAAATACTCGCGGTTAAAATCTGTGTATTCATTTTCTTTGTGTATGTACCGAACACCGGAGGTTGCTGTAATATCCTCGAAACCAAATCCGGCAGGGGCTGTCTTGGTTTCGATCCAAGATCGCGTCGCTTCTACTTGTTTGAGGGTAAGGGTTTGATTGGATTTTGGAGCGAAAATGGTTTGATACTTGCCATTGGGCCAGATAACCCGAATAGAATCTGCTTTTCCGTTTTTACCCAAGCCAAAGTGTAGCAAAGGAGTAACGGAAGAAAGCCAGCCGCGAGTAGGATTTTGTTCTTGTACTTGCATTTGTTGACGGGAAAAAACCTGTACTTTGGCTCCAATTCCCTGTGTATTCAGCCCACTTCCTTCTAATTTTACCGTTAAAAAATGCTGTTGGTCTTGCTCGACGGTTTGATTGCGATAAATCCCAGCGGTTTCATTGATGCAATTGGTAATCAGGTCGAGATCGCCATCATTGTCCAAATCGGCATAAGCGACGCCATTCGAATACGCCAAATCGTTCAGGCCCCATTGTTCTGAAACTTGCTTAAATTGCGCTTTACCAGTGTTGTGGAATGCATAATTAGGGATTTTAACCTGTGGCATTTTACGGGAAATTTCCAAATTTTGTGGGGTAACCACCCGCTGAATACTTTTATCGGAGATATAAAAAAGGAAATCAAGGTCATTCGGACGGCGATAAATCCCATTAGAGACAAAAATGTCTTTATTTCCATCCAAGTCTAAATCAGCGAAGAGAACACCCCACGACCAATCGGTGGCAAAGACATTTGCATAGGGCGCTATGTCTGAAAATCGGCCATTACCACGATTAAGTTGCAGGGCATTACGAGCAAATTGGTGGTGGTATCCAAATTCACGTTTCATCCGATAGACATCTACTCGATCAGCTCCTTCAGAGGCTTTGCGGATGTGCTCCTCGTCGGGCATCATGTCTAAGGTCATCACATCCAGAAGGCCGTCGTTGTTAATGTCCGCAATATCAGTTCCCATTGAATATTGTGAGGTATGGGGCATGGCGTCTTTGATTTTCTCGGAAAAGGTTCCATCACCATTGTTTAAATAGAGGTAATCGTCTTCATGGAAGTCATTGGAAATATAGAGGTCGGGATAGCCGTTCTGGTCAAGGTCACCTACTGCAATTCCCAGCCCATACCCAATACTTCCTCCCCAAATTCCGGCTTTCTCCGAAACATCGGTAAATTTCCCATTATCGTTTCGGAGGAGTTTGTCTCCCGATTTTTGGTCGCGCTTTTCACGGATAGCTACGGGGCGATAGTTGTTTTCGGAGTGGACAGAGGTTCGTAATAAGTAAACATCTAAGTCGCCGTCTTTATCGTAGTCAAAAAAAGCAGCTTGTTGCCCATACCCTTCTTCTGCAAGGCCCAAATCGGCGGCACGGTCTGTAAAAGTATTGTCTTTGTTATTGATGAAGAGGGCATTTTTTCCAGCGCGGCCTTCTATTCCAGAAACGGTGGAGACGTAAATATCCAACCAGCCATCGGCATTGATATCCACCATTGTTACCCCTGTTTTCCAATTGGCATTCCGAAGCCCAACCCCCGCATTGGCAGTGATGTCTTCAAACACAAAATTACCTTTATTGAGGTATAGTTTATTGGAACTAAGGTTAGATGTGAAGTAAATATCCTGTAAACCATCACGGTTGATGTCGCCAATGGCTACACCACCACCATTATAATAATAGAGGTAGTTAATGATGTTGAAATCCTTGGCTTCTGGTAATTCGTTTTTGAATGCAACATTACTTTGCGTGACCGGAATTTTCTGAAAACGTTTGGGGCCTTCTGCATCGTTGCAACCCAGTGAAGAAAACATTGCAACAAAGAAAATACCGGATACAAAAGCAAAAAAAGAACGTTTTGTGGTCATAGGAGGGTCTATTTAGGGTTGACCGCCAAAACGACGGCTTTCGCGTTACTGCGGGCGACAACCAAGAAGGGGCCAACTGGGCGTATGTCGCGTATCTCGCCCGGAATTCTAAGTCCGGTTTGGACGTTAGGAAGGGGTTTAAACTGATTTTTACCCATACCTTGTAATACCATGCCATATCCAGCCGTGAGTTCACCAATTTGGGGTTTCACACACCGGAGGTTCCCTCCCAATACAAGATCTTTGTTACCATCGCCATTTATATCCAAGATGGCGATGCCAAAAATAGGAGTGATCTGTGCCACCATAGGCAATGCCACTTCATGGAAATTCCCTTTTCCTGTGTTTTCGAAGAGGGTCGTAGCGAAAGTATTCGCGCTAAAAAAATGGGCTTTCTTTAGCGCTTCGGCGGGAAATATTTCCTGAATTGTTTTGTTTGCATAATCTGCATATTTTAGAAATTTGGATTTGATAGAAGGCATCTGACGCGCCAAATCACCACGAAGCGCAAAGGGCAATGTTTTTTGGTCTAATGGTTTGTAATACGCCAAAATCTGTTCATTAAGCCCATTCTGATCCAAATCTCCTACAAACATTTCAGCCGGATGTTGGGTCGTTGGGCGGCCAAAGACCGAATTCCAACCCCAATTTCCGAGAATCAGGTCTTGGTCCCCGTCTCCATCGGTGTCTTCTACCATCATGCGGTTCCACCAACCAGAGGTGTTTTCAAGACCTGGCGGCGTATGTTGTTTAAATCCATTCTTATGATTCAAGAAAGCGGTGACAGGCATCCAATCGCCGACCAATATAAGGTCGGGGCGTTTGTCTCCATTTAGATCCATCCAATGCGCATCGGTCACCATTCCTACATGTTCTAAGTTAGGTGCAAGGTCTGCTGTAATATCTGTAAAATATCCTTTTCCATCATTGCGAAGTAATGCAGATTTGGGTATTACGCCATATTGCCCTGGAATGACCCGTGATCCAACAAAAAGATCCATATCACCATCTAAGTCGTAGTCGGCGGCGGTAACCACTGAGCCTGCATCATATCTGGCCGGAATTCTGCCTACAGCCCGCGAGAAATTGCCTTTGCCATCATTTAGGTAAAGCAAGTCTTCGAGCAGATTTGCCTGATCCGGCCCAAATTCTGAACTTCCTGTTACCACGTAGAGGTCTAAATCTTGGTCTTTATCGGCATCAAAGAAAACAGCGGCAACTTCTTCTGCGGCTTTTCCGCCCTCAAAAGGGGCTTGATTGCCCTTTCGGAAGCCTTTTTCGGTTCCGTAGAACAATGAACCCGCATAGTCTTTTGCGCCTCCGAAGTAAATATCTTCGTGCCCATCGCCATTTATATCGCCAACAGCCATGCGAGGGCCATCAGTAGATTGCATCCGGTGTAATAAAAACTCTCGGTCAAAGTCCGAGAAATCGCCTTCGGTATGGTTAAAGTCAAGCCCGCTTTGTGCCGTTACATCTTTTAAGAGGGTAGGCGGCGGGTTTTTACGAAACTGCGAGGTGGGTAAGGTTGCGTTGGTATGTTGTAGGCTTAGTTTTTGGTTTGCCTTCACTTGGGTAAGTACCTGACTTTTGCCGTTTGGCCAGTCCACACGGAGCGTGTCTATGAGTTTAATGTTACCAAGCCCAAACGTCATTACTTCATCTACCGAGGACTGGAAGCCGCGTTGGGGAATATTTTCCAAGTAGAAGGATTGACCTTTGGCTATGATGGTCGCTTGTACGCCAATCCCGCGCACATTTCCGGCATCCCCTTGGAACTGAAGTTGTAGGAAGTGATTGGGGTATATGGTGCGGGCATTGTTTTCGTAAAAAGCGGCTGTTTCATTGAGGTTGTTAACCACGAGATCTAAGTCCCCGTCCCCGTCAAAGTCCGCATAAGCGGCCCCATTAGAAAAACTGGGTTCGGCCAAACCCCATTCTTTGGCGACGTTCTGGAATTGCAGATTGCCCTCATTCCGAAAAAGGTAATTGGGCAGTGGGCGGCTGGGGATTTTGTCTAGAAGTGGCCGGAAGTCGGCCTTTTGATCCACTACAAACTCTCTTACAACCGCCTCACTCTGGAAAAATTCTAAAAAGTCTTGATTGGTTACATCTTTATAGACCCCATTACAAACAAAAATATCTTTGTGTCCATCCAAATCAAAATCAGCCATAAGTGCGCCCCAAGACCAATCCGTAGCATCAGTTTTAGTCATTGCACTTATTTCGGAAAAAGTGTTGTTTTTATTGTTTAATTGCAGGGCATTTCGGGTGAATTGATTCCAATAACCATTTGTGAGTTTGAGTTTCCGTACATCCCAAGTTTCAAAAATTGTGGTGGTTTTAAGCCGCAAATCGTCTTCTGGCAACATGTCGGTTACAAATATTTCAGGATAGGCATCATTGTTTAAATCGGCCATATCTGCCCCCATCGAAGACATTGAAAGGGCTGGCATCTGGGCTTCTAACTCCTCGGTAAAACGTCCGTCTTTTTGGTTAATGTAAAGATAATCCCGCTCAAAGAAATCATTCGATACATAAATATCCGGCCAGCCATCGCGGTTTACATCACCAACGGTCACGCCAAGCCCGAATGCAATTTCACTTCCAAAGATGCCTGCTTGGACACTCACGTCTTTGAATTGGTTGTTGCCTTCGTTCCGATATAGTTTATGGCCGCCTACATCATTGCGCTCGTGCCGGATGTTGCGCATACCAAACGAGGAAACCGGACGAAATGAGTTGTTTAAGACATAGAGGTCTAAGTCGCCATCCAAATCATAGTCAAAAAAAGCGGCGTGTGTGGTTGCTCCTTCATCTGCAATGCCGTACTTCGCGGCTTCTTCGGTAAAAGTGGGATGCCCTTGTGCATTATTGCCTTGATTGATAAAGAGTTGATTGGCACGCGCCTGACCATCTTTATCTCCCGCATTACATATATAAATATCTAATTTTCCATCCGCGTTTATATCTGCGACCGCTACACCCGTTGCCCAACCTTTGTTTACTCCCACTCCTGCGGTCTCGGTAATATCTCGAAATTGGAGGTTGCCTTTGTTTAGGTATAATCGGGAGGACCGCTGGTTGGCAGTTAGGAAGAGGTCGGGTTTTCCGTCCGCATTAAAATCTCCAATCCCGACCCCACCTCCGTTGTGGAAGTTTCGGTAGGTAAAGATATTGAAGTCTTTGGTTGGGGAAAGTTCGTTTTTGAAATTAATTCCAGTCCGAGAAGCGTTTATTTTTGTGAATAAAGGGCGTTGGGATTCGGGTTGGCCCTGCTGACTGGGGCGGCAAGTAGCTAACGCCATAATCAACAGACTGCCTAAAAGTAGCCTGATGGAGTACTTGAGCATGGTTGTTTGGTAAAAAAACGTGGACATAAACGACCCCAAAATACGAAATAAAAGGGAATAATCCCTGATAATCCCGGTTAACCGGCAGGCAAGGATTATTCCCTCTACGATATGATGTACAGGCCAATGGGGCCAAACCGATTAGTACCCTGCGTTTTGGGTCAGCTTCGAGTTTGCATCAATGGCACCTTGTGGTATCGGATACAGTACCCGGAAGGCTTCTTTTTTCTCCTTGAACTGCCAATCTGCACTGGTATAGGTTCCAGCACGGATCATATCGAGGCGACGAACGGCTTCCATAATGAATTCATACCCACGCTCTTCAAAAATGGCTGCCCGCATGGCGGATTGTGAGGCTGTTTGTGCAGCACTCAGGTTGCCCAATTTTGCACGGGTACGGATTTGATTGACCAATGCGGCAGCGCCAGCGGTATTGCCTGTTTCGTTCAGGGCTTCTGCTTTAGCAAGCAGGACGTCGGCATACCGGATCCAAGCATAGTCGTTTTTAGAATCACCACCTACAGCCCCTGTATCAATGCCCCATTTGAGTACGCGAATACCTTCGCTTTCGTTGGCATTGTCAAAGTTCGCAACTGTCGAGGTAAAGATCAGGGGATTCCCTTGGCGATCGGTGAGTTTAGTTGTGCCAGCGGGGCAATTACCGTCCTTATCAGCGTTGGTGAAGTTCGAACACTGCTGACCAATTAGGAACATATTCTTCCGATAATCCTGCTCGGAGAATTTGTTATAGGTTTCTGCAAGCGTCGTAAATCCATTCCACGGGCTTTGGGGCAAAGCATGGTTATAGTGCAACTGGCGTTGGTTAAAGGATAGGCCATTTCCAGCAATATTCAAGTTAACCGAGACAAAGAGGTTTTCTTTTGATCCTTGGTTGCTGGGCAGGAAGGAAGCGAAGTAATCCGACTCTAATCCATACTCTCCAGAATTGATTACATTGTCGGCAGCGGCAATGAGTTCAGTCCATTTTGTAGCACCTTTTTGCAGACCTGCCGTGGTAACAGTTCCGGTGAAGAACTGGCTATTGAGGTAAATCCTTGTTAGCAAAGCTTGTGCGCTGTAATAGTTTACCCGGCCATGTACCTTCGTTTTTGGCAATGCCGCAGAGGCCTCTTTTAGTTCTGTTTCGATAAAGCTAAATACTTCTGCGGCGGTGCTCCGTGCAGGTAGGTTGTTTTTGTCGGCAGTGGCGCTTTTATAAATCGGCACGCCGCCGAACATGTCTAAGAGGGTGTAATAATAGAATGCACGCAATACCCGTACTTCTGCTTTATACGCCGCTGCTGAAGCCAGTGTTGAGGCATCTAGAGCTTCTAACAACGAGTTTGAACGGGCAATGCCAGTATAAGACGAGTTCCATGCGTCGTTTATGTCGCTATGGGATTTGTCCCAGGTATGACGGTGTAATTGTTTCCAGCGGTTGCCATCTCCCCAGTCACCGCCGCGTTGGGGTACCATGGTCTCGTCGGTTGAGTGCTGTTGAATGTTGTGGTAAGACCATTGAAGAGCACGTAATTGGGCATATACCGGTGCCATTGCACCCAAGAATTCGGCATCATTCTTGAAGAACTGATCCGGTGTAATGAGGCTGTACGGTGTCGTATCTAAGTCCGTACAGGCAAAGTTTACCGTCCCCAGTACCGACGGCAGTGCGATTCCAACCGCCAGCGTCTTTGTACGAAGGGATTTGAAAAATTTATTCATATAAGTTTTCGGTTTTGTGTTAGATGCATGGGGAAATGCCCTCGTTGAGAAGGGTGCTTTCCGCCGTTATCCATTTTTAGAGACCTAAGTTTAAACCAAGGGTGATGGTACGGGCTTTTGGATAGACCAAGTAGTCCACGCCAACACCACCACCGTTCCCAAAGCCTGCAACTTCCGGGTCGTATCCCGAATATCCGGTCAGGAGGAAGAGGTTTTGACCAGTGAGATATACGCGGGCAGTCCGAACACGCTTGCTAATGTTGGCCAGGCGATAACCAATGGTGAGGTTGTCCACGCGAAGGAAACTGGCGTCTTCAAGCCAACGGCTGGATGCAAAGCCTGGGCTTTCAATTTTGGCCAGCGCGCTAAGTTCGGTTATATCGTAAGGAATAATCCCATTTTGGCCTTGCTTGAGCGAAGATCCTGGATAGCCATAGACCGCTGCCGTGTTGTTAAACACCATACCACCCACTTGACCACGGAGGAAGAGGTTCACGTCAATATTACCTTTGGTGAATTTGGTGGCGAGGCCATATACAAAATCCGGTTCTGCGGTCCCAAGCACTTCAAGACCATTTCCAACAGCGGTATCGCCCGTGGTGGGAGCGACAGCATAGGTTTCTTTACCACTTGCGTCTAATCCTGTGTATTTCTTTCCAATAAAGGTGCCCGTTACGGGAAAGCCCACGCGAACCACCTGCAAAGGTGCTTCGGAATATCCAGCTCCTGTAACACGTACCGCATAAGGTAATTGTTGGCGGCCATCCAACTCTATTACTTTGTTCCGGTTTGCACCGATGTTGGCGGTAATGGATAGGGACGTATCGTCTTTGTCTAAAATATAGCCAGTGAGATTAAATTCAAACCCTTTGTTTTCAGTAGAACCAACGTTTTCAAAGCGGGTATTTACGACACCAAAAGGTTGTGGTACGGCAAGCAAAAGGTCTTTGGTTTTTGCTTGATACAGCTCTAACGAACCTTGAATTTTGCTGTTGAACAACCCAAAATCAACCCCAAAGTTGGTAGAGGAAATGGTCTCCCACTTCAGATCTGGGTTTGCAAGCTGCGTAGAGGCATATCCCGTAATTTGTTGACCACCCAAGCCTGCAATGAAGCCGGTATTGGCAGCCAACGTGGCACGCCACAGGTCATCTCCGATCCGTTCTTGCCCTGATTGGCCATAAGAAGCACGAAGTGAAAGTTCTGAGATCGTGCTATTACCTTTCAGAAATTCTTCGTTGCTCAAGCGCCACCGGAGTGATGCTGAGGGGAAGAAGGCCCAACGGTTGTTCGGGCCAAAACGAGAGGAACCATCATAACGGCCCGTTACTTGCAGGTAATATTTTCCGTTCAGGTCGTAGTTTGCACGGCTGATAAAGGAAATGAGTTTGTTAACCGCATGATAAGAACTGGTTTGTTGGGTCTTGCCGGACTCCATGCGGTTAAAGCTATTTACGTCGGTGGTAAAGCCATACGAAAGGGCATTTAATTCTTCTGTCTCGTATTGGTTGTACTCATAAACCCCAGTGATGCTGAGATTCTGATTGGCAGCAATTTTCGGATTGTAAGTCAATTGGCCTTGGAAGACCTGGTTGGTCAATTCGCGGTTCCCTTGAATGGCCTGGCCACCAGACTCATCTCCTAATGGAGTGTTCTTAGGAATGAAGAAACGGCGGCTGGCTTGTGAACGGCTGGCTGCAGCACTTACACGACCTACCAAGCCGGGGACCAAGTCTAATTCTGCAAAGACATTACCTAATGAACGAGTGGTTTTAATCCCGTCTTCGACTGTATTGGCCATCGCTACCGGGTTTCGGGTGGCACGTGCAAATTCAAAATACGAGCCATCGGCATTCGTTACGGGTTGGGTAGGATGCATCTGGAATACGTTGGTGAACATCCCGCCACTAAATCCGTCAGCAGTTCCAGAGGGTACATTGTCGTCTAAGGTATAGGAAGAACTCATGTTCAGGCCAAGGCGGAGTTTACCATCCCATGCTTTATGGTTTACATTAATCCGGCCACCTGTACGCGCAAATCCTGAAGAAATAACAATCCCTTGCTGGTTGATATAGTTCAACGAAGCGAAGTATTGGGTATTGGAAGTCCCACCGCCAAAACTAAGGTTATGGCTCATGGAGGTACCGTTGCGGAAGATTTCGTCCTGCCAATCTGTGTCATATTTTTCGTCCGCTGGTAAGGCCGCTAAGCCCATGGCTGTACGAAGGGTTTTGAATTCGGCCGCATCCAAAACATTCAACCGGCGAGCTGCAGAAGAGGAGGCAACGTACACATCATAATTGGTAGAAAGCAGCCCCGATTTACCTTTTTTTGTGGTAATGAGCACCACCCCGTTGGCGCCACGTGCACCATAAATGGCAGTTGCGGAAGCGTCTTTCAGGATGTCAATGGATTCAATGTCGTTAGGATTCAAGAAGTTCAGCGGGTTACGGGCTTGGAACGTGGCATTGCCTGCACCCGACGCTCCCAAACTGTTGTTGGTTGCTGTGGGTGAGGTGTCCATCGGAATACCGTCCACTACATACAGTGGTTCGTTACTGGCACCCAGAGATGCACCACCACGTACACGCACCGTCATGCCACCACCTGGATCACCTGAGTTCTGGGTTACCTGCACTCCGGCTGCACGACCGTTCATGAGTTGATCTACCGAAGCAACAACCCCTAAATTGGCGTCGTTTACGTTTACAGACGAAACCGCAGCGGTCACATCAGCCTTGCGTTGGATTCCATATCCAACAACCACAACCTCCATCATTTTGGGATCTTCTGCGAGCGCTATGTTAATAGACGTGCGGTCTCCTACGACCTCTTCTTTGTTTACATAACCCACGAAAGAGAAAACGAGGGTTGCATTGTTGTTCGGAACGCGAATGGAGTAGGCGCCATCGAGGTCGGTTATGGCCCCGGTGTTGCTCCCTTTCACTTGGACGGTGGCGCCCGGAAGCGGAGCTCCCGAATCCGCTGCTGTGACTTTACCGGAGACCGTCTTTTGAGCAAAAGCAAAAGACACTCCCGAAAGTAACAACACGGCCACCAAGCTGTAAAGTTTTTTCAACATAGTTTGGTAAGTGTTTGGTTGTTAGGAATGTTTGGGGTGACACAGGTGGGCAAGAAAAATTGTCCTTCGTGTTTTGTCACAAGAAGAAAACGCTTTTATCTGTGTGTAGGGAAAATACTTCTTGTATAGAACCTTTGAAAGCGTGTCGGAAATCCGGAATCGCTTACATTTTAAGAAATTATTATGAAGTAATGGGGAATCAAAATGCCATCTCGTGCATATCAACACAAGGTGGCATTTTGCAAAGATGATCATATCCTTAGAAGGATAAATACTTACCAATACGCAATATATAAAGCAGCCAATATGCCCATGATCAATAAAGCGCCAATCCTAAATCCGAAACTGGTTTCAAACAAACTCCGGTCCACTACAATTTCTTTTTTGCTCGATTCAGGCTTCAGGTAGCTGATGAGTACCATCAAGGCCACTAAGATTAAAAACACATAGCCCATTCGATCGAGGAAAGGCACCATAGGTGTCAAACTTTTCATCAATGCGGAAAGTGGAATGGTCAATAAGGCTGCTGTGAGGGCGGCAGTAGGGGTAGCTTTTTTCCAGAAAAGTCCTAATAGGAAAATTGCGCAAACCCCAGGGGTGATAAATCCAGTGTATTCTTGGATGTATTGGAAGCCTTGGTCTAAACTGGTGAGCGCTGGTGCAACCATAATGGCAATGATAAAAGAGCCTAAGATGGATACCTGTCCGATCCGTACCAATTTGTCCTCCGATGCTTCCTTATCCATAAATTTTTTAAAGATGTCTAAGGTAAAAATGGTGGCAATGCTGTTTGCTTTTCCAGCCAGAGAGGCAACAATTGCAGCAACCAAGGCGGCGAAGGCGACTCCTTTGAGGCCCGTTGGTAAGAGGTCCAACAAACTGGAGTATGCCCTATCAGGTTTTACCACGTCTGCGACGGTCATGCTGGCCTTGAAAGCGGGATCCACATTATGCAGTACATAAGCCGCAATCCCTGGAATGACCACGATTAAGGGCATCATGAGCTTTAAAAATCCTGCAAAAAGCAATCCCTTTTGCGCCGTATCCAAGTCTTTTGCGCCTAAAGCACGCTGCGTAATATATTGATTGCTTCCCCAATAGCTTAGATTTGCAATCCATAAGCCGCCCACCAAGACGGTGAGTCCAGGTAACTCGTTGTAAAACTTATTATCGGGCGAGAGGATCATATCGAAATGGTCGGGTGCTTCTTTATGGAGAATGCTGAGTCCGGCAAAAAAACCACTTGTACCAAAGTTTTGCGCCACTAAATCTAAGGCCAAGTATGCCGTAATGAGGCCACCAATGATGAGTACCAAGACTTGGAAAACATCGGTGTATCCAATTACACGCATTCCGCCAAGGGTGATAACAATCGCAAAAACGGCCAGCCCGATCACGCACACCATAAAGTTCAGCCCCACCATTCTTTCTAGGGTAAGTGCGCCGAGGTAAAGAATAGAAGAGAGGTTCACAAAAACATAAACCAGCAACCAAAAAACAGCCATTACAGTACTGACCCGACCATCGAAGCGGTCGCTCAGAAATTGCGGCATGGTGTAAATTTTGTTTTTAAGATAAATTGGGAGGAAAAAAACGGCTACGACCAAAAGTGTTAAAGCGGCCATCCATTCGTAGCTGGCAATGGCGAGTCCCATCGCAAAACCGGATCCGGACATCCCAATGAATTGTTCTGCCGAGATGTTAGAGGCAATCAAGGAAGCACCAATGGCCCACCAAGTGAGGGAGCCTTCCGCAAGAAAATAATCGGTTGTACTGGCGGTTTTGGCCTGTTTACGGTAGATGGAATAACCAATGGCGGCTACCACAGCAAAATAAAGCATGAAGACAATGTAGTCCCATAACTGCATACCTTGATTCATAATCCGAGTGTGTTTGCGTCCATCATAAAAGCAGGGGTTCTGCTTGAATTCAAAACAGTGGGAAAAGGCGGCCAAAAAGGCCCATAGCTGAGTTGGCGCGCATTTTATGAAAATTCAAGACACTTTGCAATGGCCAAAGAAAAGGGTTTTTTAAAAGAATAAGCCGGAAGGGCTTTCAGTGTCCCATGCTCAGACATGTATGTCCGAAAATTCGGTCTAAAAAGTACACCCTGCAATTGGGACTAAGGCTTGATCTCTTGGATAGCTTGTGCCCATCCAGTTGAAAATCCACTTATTACCATATAAATTGCTTCGGAAAAATAATTTATTGGGGTTTGCATATGTATTGGAAGCCCTTCCGATTCATGGTTTCTTTAAGTGAGGATGCTAAATCCCAAATACACAAAAACGACTTCTGGCCGTCGTGAGGGCAAGACACGATCAGAATTATAATAAGCGGCAAATTGATAATTTCTTTAAAAAATAGCAATTATGTATAATCATGAACATGGTCTCCTTTGTGGGGCAAAATTGGCTGAAAGCAACCACCAATACAGGTACCCCATCATGAAGGATATAGGATGGGCTCTGATTTTAAGGATTGTTTTCGTAGGTATAATACTATTGCCTGCCTGCAAGCCTGTTGAACAAGTAGGGGCGCCTCCAAAAACGGATCATATCCAGCAAAATCGGAAATGGTGGAAAGAAGCGGTAGTATATCAGATTTATCCCAGAAGTTTCAAAGATAGTAACGGTGATGGGGTTGGTGACCTGAAAGGGATTGTCTCTAAGTTAGATTATATCAAAAGTTTAGGCGTAGATGTGGTCTGGCTGAATCCAGTCTATCAGTCTCCGAATGATGACAACGGCTATGACATTAGTGATTACCGGAGTATTCAACCCGAATTTGGTACGATGGCGGATTTTGACGAATTGCTGGCAGGGTTACACCAGAGGGGTATTAAATTGGTGATGGATTTGGTCGTGAACCATAGTAGCGATGAGCACGAATGGTTTAAACAAAGCCGTTCCTCACGCGAGAACCCCTATCGAGATTATTACCACTGGTGGCCTGCCGAAAAAGGAAAACCGCCATATCGGTACAGTTTATTTGATGTAAACCGAGATGCGTGGATGTACGACGAAGCCACCAATGCCTATTACCTTCATTATTTTTCGCGGAAACAACCCGATTTGAAGTGGGAAAATCCAAAAGTTCGACAAGAAGTGTATGATATTATGCACTTTTGGGCAAAGAAAGGCATAGATGGATTCCGAATGGATGCTTTTCAATTTGTTTCTAAGGACACTACCTATCCTCCTTTCCCGGATGGATATGAACAAAACTTCTTACAGTATTATGCGATGGGGCCTCGATTACACGAATATTTGCAGGAGATGAACCGAGAAGTCTTGAGCAAGTACGAGGTGATGAGCGTAGCAGAAGGCGCTGGAAATACAATGGAGGACGCCCATAATCTGGTGGATGAAGAGCGAAAAGAACTCAATATGGCTTATGCATTCGAAGGCGTAGATTTAGGCAGTAAGCCCAATTGGACATTGGCGCAGTTTAAAGAAGTCTTTAGCCGATGGGATGCCCATTTTGCGGAAAAGGGATGGATTTCTATTTTCCTGTCTAATCACGATCAGGCACGGATGGTCTCGCGTTTTGGAAATGATACACCGGAGTTCCGTTCATTGTCTTCTATGATGCTCAGTACCTTTATTCTAACCATGCGCGGAACGCCTTATTATTATTATGGTGATGAACTTGGAATGACCAATATCCGCTTTAATCGCATTGAAGATTACCGCGATAAACCGACTTTTAATGAGTTTACATACTTGAAAAACAAAGGCATACCGGAAAGCCAGATATTGGCCCAATTTGCTCGCTACAATCGTGACAATGGACGTACACCACATCAGTGGAATGCAAGCCTTCATGCAGGATTTACATCCGGCACGCCGTGGATTAGGATCAACCCTAATTACAACGAAATCAATGTGGAGGCGCAAGAGAAGGACCCCCACTCGCCCTTAAACTATTTCCGGAAACTGAACCAACTTCGGAAAAAAGAACAGACGCTGGTTTATGGGAGATATACCCTCTTAGATGCCGATAACCCAGATGTCTATGCCTATTCCCGCGAGTGGAATGGCCGTAAACTTTTAATTCTGCTTAATTTTAAACCCCAAAAAACAACGGTTAACTTGGGGATAAACCTCAAAAAAGCCTGCGTACTATTGGGCAACTACCCGGACCCCAAAGCCAAATCGGTACTTAGGCCCTATGAGGCTTTGGTACTGGCTTTGTGAGAAATCAGAATCCTTAAACCGTTTTGCTATTAGTAAGAAGGATGAACATTGTCAAGGAAGTGGTTTCCAAATTTGTGGCCCGATTTGGAGAAATGCCTCGTGTTTTTCGTGCGCCGGGACGGGTGAACCTCATCGGTGAACATACGGATTATAATGGCGGTTGGGTGCTTCCGGCTGCAATTGATAAAGGAATTTACCTGGCATGTGCACCGTCGGAAAATAATTTTGGTACATGGGTCGCCTTAGACCTGTGCGGTGCGATCCAAATGGTAGGAACTGATTTTCAAGGCCAAAAGCAGCCTGAACAGACGTGGGCGAATTATCTGTTTGGGGTACTGGCGCAATACGCTAAACGTGGTTTCATGATACCCACGCTGAACATCGTCTTTGCGGGGAATTTGCCTATTGGGGCGGGCATGTCTTCGTCTGCCGCATTAGGGGCGGCATTTGCTTTTGGCCTGAACGAGATTTTCCACCTGGGCCTGAATACGAAAGAATTGGCCTTGCTGGTACAGCAGGCCGAGAATGAGTACGTTGGCATTAAATGTGGCATTATGGATATGTTCACAAGCCTGAATGGTAAAACAGGTTATGCCCTGAAATTGGATTGTCAAACCTTGGATTTCCAGTATGTCCCATTAGAATTGGGTGCTTTCCGGATAGTTTTGTTCAATACAGGCGTGAAACACGCTTTGGTGGATTCGGCTTATAACGAACGTCGTGCTCAATGTGAATCGGGGGTGGCCTTTTTTAGGAAACACTTTGATTCAGAACTTCCGAGCCTTACTGCTGCCCCGCTCTCTTGGTTACAGGCCAGCCGGAGTCGGTTAGACCCCGTGGTTTATCGGAGGTGTCAGTATGTGCTTGAAGAACACCTCCGCATTCAAGCGGCCAGTAAAGCCCTTTCTGATAATGACCTACAGGCATTTGGACGCCTGATGACTGCGACGCATCAGGGCCTGAGGGATCTGTACGAGGTCAGCTGTCCGGAATTAGACTTTCTGGTAGATGCTGTTTGGGGGCATCCACATGTTTTGGGTGCGCGGATGATGGGTGGAGGGTTTGGAGGGTGTACCATTAACCTGATCCACCAAGATTATGTAGATGCCTGCTACCAAGACATCACATCTTCTTATGCGCGCCGTTTTAACCGAACCCCAGAACTTTATGAAGTAGTAACGGCCAATGGAGCCGAAGAACTTGCGGTCTAAAACCAGCCATGCACTTGCGACATCACCCATGCTCCTAAAAGTCCCAGATAGGTTCCATACGCATAGCCAAGCATGGCCATTAAAACGCCAACCGGGGCCATCGCAGGTTGATAGGCCACGGCAACAACAGGCGCACTGGCTGCCGCTCCTATATTGGCCATACTGGCTGTTGCTAAAATAAACGAGGGCGCCTTAAAAGCCTTACCAATCAAATACAAAAATCCGGCATGGGTGACCATCCAAAAAATACCGGCTACCAAATAAAGGGGTGTATTAAAAATCTTGGTAATATCGCCTTGCGCCCCGATCGTCGTAAGCAAAAAATACAAGGCAAAGTACCCAAATCTTGATGCACCAGAAATTTCGATTTTGCGAATGGGTGTTAGAGAAAGTAAGATACCCAAGGTCGTAAGCAACAAAATGGCCCATGTAGAAGCACTGATCAGTGTGGGATTGCCCACTTTGGGCATGAACTGTGCCAATGCTACCACAACAATGGTCACGGCCATGCCAATCCCGATGATGTACATAATCTGGAGTGTTTCAATCGGTTTTTTTTCCATATCGGCTTCTGCAAGATGGGCATTGAGTTCGTCAATTACGCGGGTATCGGCTTTAAAATGTTTATTGAGCGCAATTTGGTAGGTAGAAAGCCAAATGAGAATCCCCAGCCAGCCATAGCCCACAACTGTGTCCATTACAATGATGCGACTTAGGTCCACAACTGGTTCAAAACTATTACCAACAGCCACCATATTGGCATTTCCACCAATCCAACTGCCGGTAAGTGCGCCAAATTCTTTCCATGCCTCCTGAGGCAAATACGGGCCAAAAAGTGCATATGCCATTATTCCGGCAAGCCAGATGGAAATGGATGCCAGAACCATTACCAATAATCCAGTCTTACCGAGCTTTAAAATGGCTTTAAGGTCTATTGTTAACATCAATAAAAACAATGCAAAAGGCAATACGTATTTTGAAGTCCAAGTATAGAGTGGACTTGTGTCTGGGATAATGCCAACCGAAGTAGAAATCATGGGTACGAAATAGGCCCAAATTACAGCGGGCAGAAAATCAAAAAACCGTTTAAACGCCTCTACGGTGCTCATTGCGAATACCGTCGCTAAGACAGTGAAGAGATAGGCCAAAATGAGCATCGGATCGGAAATCAAGGCTTCTTTCATAATCGGTTGGGTTCAGAATGAATTAATGGGGGAAGATTGAAGGTAAGATACAAAAAAATGTATAATCGGTCTTAATTCTCGTATTCACCAGACCCCGCTTCGGCATGAAATCTTTTCCTTGTATGTTTGGGCGTTCGTTTTATCGGTGTTTTTGGCTGATGCTGTTTTCTACGTCGGCCCCTTTGGCAGCACAAGACTCGGTACAAGTGTTGCTCGAATTAAATAATATTATCCCAAAAGTAACGAATAATTATTATTTGGGAGATGCCCAAATCAGGGTGATCTATGCCCAAAAGGCGGGCGCACCGCTGATTTATTTCAATATGCACGATAATGAGAATACTTCTGCGGATGCAGGTTGGCAGGTGCTTCGGGAAGCAGGTGGAAAGTTGGTAGAGGTGCAACATACGGGCGAACGCAATATCTCCTTTAACGTACAGGGGAAAAAATATCAGGTGGACCCTAACCGTATATTTACACCGACAGGAATCCGAAAGACTTTGGAGACGAATAGCCGTTTTGATCCTGCGGCCGCTGCCGAAGTAGAAGCCTTTTCTACTGCTTTGGTAAATGATTTTGGCCTGAAACGAGGAGACTTGGTGGTTGCCTTGCACAACAATTCTGCCGATAATTATACGGTGAAAGATTATCTGCCCAGAGGAACCTATGCACGAGATGCTGCCTCTGTAAACTTTGTTGCCGGCAGTGATGCGGATGATTTTTTCTTTGTAACCGATCCAGGGCATTTCCGACGGTTGAAGTCCGAAGCTTATAATGTGGCCCTGCAAAACAATGCCACTGTAACCGACGATGGTTCCTTTTCGGTTTTTTGTGGAAATTTTGGCATTCCATATATCAACGTCGAAGCCGAACATGGTCACTTGGAGACGCAGAAGCAAATGATCCGTGCTGTGGTGCGCATTTCCACTACACGCTAATCGTTGAAAACGAATTATTTTTGAAAGCGCTTTTCGCAGGGGTAAATCTTCAACGTTCGTTTGCCTTTTTTTCAAGGGTTCCTATATCCGAATACCACTTGTTCTCGTTATTATTGGGTAGAACCTTGCAGCCCAAACCGAGTTGAGCAATCTAAACGACCAAATCCGCCTCTACGAAGAACATGGGGCCATTTTTTCCACCCGACCCTTGGAGGTACCGCCGGGTGGGCGGGTGGCTGTGGTACTCTTAAGTTTTGGGGAGCCGCGTTCTGTTGAAGAAGTAGAAAGTTTTTTACTCCACAGTCGCTTTGCTGGTAGGTTATCGGTAATTGGAAAGTTTGTTTTTAAACTGCGATTGCGAAAAGAAAAACAAAGTTGGCTCGCAGGATTGGAAGCAATGGGGGGCGGGGCGGCGTATGCCCGGATTCGTCGCGACCTTCGTTTTATGCTGGATGAGTACTTAAACCGTGAAGATCAGCATCCGCCGAAGCATACGTTTAAAGTCTATATCTCCAACTCATATGGGGATCCGACGCATGATAAAGTGGTGGAAAAACTTCAGCATGACGGTATCGAGCACGTAGTTTTATTGCCCATGTATCCCCATTTTAGCCAAAGTACTACCGGGGTTGTGCTGGGCCATTTTCAGGAGGCCATGGAACGGGCAGGGGCAGCGTTCAAAATTGCACTCGTTCATGAATATGCCCGTCATCCACAATATGTGCAAGCCTTGGCAGACCGTATCTGTGAGGGGATTTCTCGTTTTCCAAAACATATCCGGCAAGATGTTCAATTGGTTTTTGCGGCATTCGGTTGTGCAACTGCCAATAAAAGTCCCCACGATCCAGCCTTGATGTTGATCCAGGAAACCATTGCCGCGCTATTGGAAGCCAAAGGCATTCCTAATGAGTGGAATATCGGGTGTATGTCCGAAATGCTTTCTGGAATTAAAAAATCAGGACTGCCCGGCATTAAACAAGTCATAACCGAACTGGCAGGTCATGCCAAACCCGCTGTACTGGTGGTCCCCATTTCGTTCATCACCGAGCGGTTTGAGGTAACTTATTTTCTGGATACCGTATTGCGGGCATATGCTACAGAGAAAGAGGTCTCGTATTATGAAGTTAGTTACTCACCTCAGGGTAATCCATTGTTTTTAGAAGCATTAGGTGATATGGTTTATAGAAAAATTTCTACTCCAGAAAAAGTAAAAGTAGTTTATCGCCCAGATGATTGGGTGCTGAGACAACAAAATGGCGCCACTATTTGGATTCAATCTTGGGTAAAACACAAGACACCTGTACCCTCACTGCGTCAAGTGGGTTAATGATATGGCCAATCCTCATTTACTACGCACCTTGGCAGCCGTACCGCCTGATATTCCGGTATTAGACCTTTCTCCTGACCAACGCTCGCTCTATGTGCCCCTTGTACAACTCGGCTTTCGGGTGACATGTATCAGAAATAAACCACTCACAGTGGCAGAACCGACCAGCATCACATGGATCTCTATGACGCCTGAAGGCGTATTGCCCATAAGCGCACAGACGTTTGAGTGGGTGATTGCACACCGAAGTTTTGATCTTTTACGCACGGAAGCACAGTGCCGGTCTTGGGTGAATGAATGCCACCGTGTACTTCGGGATGGGGGATGGATGTACCTCTGTGTACCTGCGATAGGGCCGGAACAACCTGTGCAAAATGGGCGGTTGAATCCGTTAGCATTTACGGCAGTTGGGCTACAGCTTTATTTCTCAGGTGGAGGGTGGGCGGTTGCAGAACAACCATATGAGTATATGGAAGAGGAGCGCCTCTTTTGGTGTGCCATTTTCCGAAAAGTTGGCCCCAATACCATTGCTTAAAGTTAATACGGCAGGACGTAAAACCCGCGTTACTTGCTGTTACTTTTTTATTCGTCATTTCGTTTCAAGTGTTGTCTCGGCATATAGGTGCATTTTTGAAATATCAATAGACATGCAATACGCATAGATTATATGATATATTTACATGTATTTAGGGAGATTGTGATATATGCCAGATGCACGGCAGGGCAGCCGAAATACATAAAACAACCATCGGGGTGACATCATAATAAAACCTGTCGTGGCACTATTCATATACCGCTCCTATTATGATACCGCTCTTGACGAAGCCATTTCGGCCTTCAAGCAAGCCGTTCGCCTTGACCCTGATCTCGTAGAAGCTTTGGTCAACCTCGCCAGTGCTTACCTCATGCAGCAACGCTTCCCCCAAGCCCAACCGCTGCTTGAAACCGCTATCCGTTTAGATGCGCAAAACATTGCGGCCTATGGAAACTTGGGCTATCTCTACCTTCAGCAAGGCCAGACCATGAAAGCCAAGCAAATGTTTAAAAAAGTCTTGGAACTTAGTCCCAATGCCCCCCAAGCGCAGCAGTATTTACAGCAACTTTGATGTATTTTAAAGCCGACTTTGCCGCCTTGCATGGGGATTTTGGGATTTTGGAATTTAGGAAGTTCGTTTCCCAACTACCAAACTACCCAATCTGTTTTTAGATATAACTTAGAGCGAGACGAATCAAAAAAGGGGGATTATGAACAAGAATGAAGTTTTTGAAGAAAAAAAACGGCGAGACGCCAGCGCCTTGCCCTTGCGGACGATCTTAAATGGCCGTTATGAAGTAGGGCGCGTATTGGGGCGTGGCGGATTTGGCATTACCTATCTGGCTTGGGATGTCCGCTACGACTATCCCGTTGCCATCAAAGAGTTTTTTCCCGAACCAAACCAAACAGGGATAGACCGCAAAGTGGTCCATGGGAAGATGCTGCCCGACCTTGATATTCCCCAAAAGAAGATCCTTATCAATGGGCAGGTGAAGCCTTTTGCACAGTTTTTCCAAGAAGAGGTTGCAAACTTTCAGGCGGAGGCAAAAAAACTCGTCGCTTTTCGCAAGGTAAACCATATTGCAACCGTTATAGACGACTTTACCCAGCATAATACCGCCTATTATGTGATGGAGTACTACCAAGGGCAAAGCCTGTGGGAGGCCTGGGAAGAGCAGAGTATGCAGCCTTGGAGCCTCCAGAAAACGATCATGGCCCTCTATCCGATGATGAAGGCGTTGGAAAAGGTGCATGCAAAAGGCTTGATTCACCGTGATTTTAAGCCGCATAATGTATTGCTCTGCCAAGACGAGGCAGAAGAGGTGGTTTTGATAGATTTTGGACTGGCAAAAGCGCTAGGCAATCGGGGCCTCGTTAGCTCGAAAGCCGCCTTAGGTACGCCTTTGTACGCCCCTTACGAACAACTTAGCGTGATCTATGAGCATGGCCCTTATAGCGATGTATATAGCGTAGCAGCGACCTTTTACCAATTGCTGACAGGCAGCCTGCCCGTACTTGCCACAAACCGAGAGGAAAGGGTGCGGCATGGGCAGCCAGACCCGATGCAATTCCTTGAGAAAGGGCTGCCGAAAAACCTGAAAACGGTTCTAGATAAAGCCATTGCGATTTATCCAAAAGACCGCTACGCGACCATGCATGAGTTTCGGTATGCCCTCAAAAAATACTTGGTCTCCAGCGAAGAACGTTTTGTTATGGATGTAAAAGAAGTCTTGGCACAGCCCCAAGCCGTGGC
>ERZ761602.226-NODE-226-length-135044-cov-6.624984_pt1 | contig 135044 bp, 114 predicted proteins | sample MGYA00512165_ERZ761602 | MGnify/ENA primary metagenome ERZ761602 (study PRJEB28899, sample SAMN02445085) | bioreactor sludge metagenome | biome: EBPR sludge; isolation source: Thorneside wastewater treatment plant | place: Australia: Brisbane, Thorneside... | reverse complement strand
CGGCCACCCCCCGCGCTTCAACCTCATGGTCAGCGACGGCCGCACCGTCGGCGTCCTCCATCGCGGCGGTCAGCTCGTCAGCCTCACGCCGCCGCCGCTGGACAATCGCACACCCACGCCTACGCCGACCCCGGCGCCGGTGCGGCGCCAGTTGACCAGCGGCGGCTGCTGCGTGCAGCCGCAGTGGTCGCCGGACGGCGGCCAGGTCTGGTTCTTGGACCAACCCAGCGAGGCCCAGCCGGCTGGCCTATGGGGCGTCCCCGTCGCGGGCGGTGAGCCGCAGTTCATCACGGACCGGCTGGGGCTGCTCTCGCCGGATGGGTCTTTGCGGGCGTATCCGTCCGCCGGCCAAACGATGGTTGAACGCGTCGCCACCGGCGAGGTCTGGTCGGTCCCGGCCGGTGGACGGGCCGTCCTGTTTTCGCCCGACAACACGCAGCTGGCCTGGCAGACGGCCTCGTCCACGGTCGATTTCGACCGCCGGGTCGTGGAGATCTGGGTCGCGGCGGTGGACGGCGGCGCGGCCCGCGTCGTCGCCCAGCTGATCGGCGGGGGCCTCACGGATTGGTTCCCGAACAGCCGGGAGTTGCTGGTGACCGGCCGCGCATCCCGCGACAGCGAGCCGGTGTTGGCGGTCCTGGATGTGGACAGCGGACAGCTGCGCGAGTTGGTGCGTGCCGTCAACCTGCGCGGCGTCACGCTCTCGCCTGACGGCGGCTGGCTCGCCTACCAGGTCGCCTTCTCCGGCGATCCGGCCCAAGACGGCCTCTGGGTGTTGTCGCTGGCTGAGGGCGAGGCGCACCGGCTGCCGCTGTTTGGCGCTTATCGTTGGCGCGCCGAGGGCCGCCTGCTCATGGTGCCGCTCGAGCCGGAGCGGCCGAGCCACCGCCTAGTGGACGTCGACGCGGCCTCCGGCCAGGCCACCGCGCTCACCGACCCGGCCGTGACCGCGTTCCGGATCGCGGCTGGGGATTGGGCGCTCTCACCAGATGGGCAACGCGTCGTCTATGTGAGCGCCGCCGACCACAACCTCTGGCTGATCGAGCTGCCCTGAATCAGCCTCCCCGCTGGGCGCTTCGGCCGAACTCAACCCTTGGAAGTTGTCTATTGACTTGGCGGCGCGTTGGTTGTATAAAATCTCTGGGAGCGCTCCCAATCCGCTAACCCCAAGCTGATTGCGCCCCTCACCTGACTGGTAAATTTCAGACCCTTTTCAGCGGTTAGCCAGCCTGCGGGCGGCCACGTGGTCGCCCCGTTCTTCGGTTCGGACAGGGAGAAACTCTGTCCCCAGGCGCGCCCAGGGCGCGTTCTGAGCGTCGGCCGACAGGTCTTCTCGGCCCAGGTCAAGTTAATCCGATCGGCGGGCCGGTTGGTCAAAGCCCGGCCGCCCCTAGAGAGGCCCCTATGCGCTATGGCTATTTCGACGATGCGGCGCGCGAGTACGTGATCACGCGGCCGGATACCCCCCTGCCCTGGATCAACTATCTCGGCAGCGAGGCCTATTTCGGCCTGATCTCCAACACCGCCGGCGGCTATTCCTTTTACCGCGATGCGCGCCTGCGCCGGCTGACGCGCTACCGTTACAACAACGCGCCCCTGGACTATGGCGGGCGCTACCTGTACCTGCGCGACGGCGCCACCGGCGAGGTCTGGTCACCCACCTGGCAGCCGGTCCGGCGTGACCTGGCCGAGTACCGCTGCCGTCACGGCCTGGGTTACTCGCTCGTCGAGTCGACTTACCGCGACATTGCCGTCAGCACCCGTTACTTCGTGCCGCTGGGCGAGAGTTTGGAAATCTGGCAGACGCGCCTCACCAACCGGCGCGGTGAGCCGGCCGAGCTGTCATTGTTCTCCTGCGTCGAGTTCTGCCTGTGGGACGCCCAGGACGACGCCACCAACTACCAGCGCAACTACAGCACCGGCCAGGTGGAAGTGGTGGACGGCGTTATCTACCACAAGACCGAGTACCGCGAACGGCGCAACCACTTCGCCTACTTCGCCTGCTCCGAACCGTTGGCCGGCTACGACACCCAGCGCGAGGCTTTCCTGGGACCGTATCGCGGCTGGCACGAGCCGTTGGCCGTCGAACGCGACCAGGCCGGCAACTCGCTGGCCCAAGGCTGGCAGCCCATCGGCTCGCACCAGGTCCGGCTGACGCTCCAGCCCGGCGAGACGCGCACGGTCGTCTTCCTCCTGGGCTATCACGAAAATCCGCCGGAGGACAAGTTCGACCCGCCCGGTTCGCAGATCATCAACAAGCGCACGGTCCAGCCGATTCTGGCGCGCTACCTGAGAACGGAGGAAGCCGACGCCGCCTTCGCGGCGCTGGGCCAGTCTTGGGGACGGCTGCTGGGCCGGCTGCAGGTGCACACTCCGGACGAGCACACGGACCGCATGGTCAACGTCTGGAACGCCTATCAGTGCATGGTCACGTTCAACCTGTCGCGCTCGGCCTCCTACTTTGAGTCTGGCATCGGGCGCGGCATGGGTTTCCGCGACTCGAATCAAGATCTGCTGGGCTTTGTCCACATGATCCCGGAGCGGGCCCGCGAGCGCATCCTGGACATCGCCGCCACGCAGTTGCCGACCGGCGGCGCCTACCATCAATACCAGCCACTGACCAAACGCGGCAACAACGACATCGGCAGCAACTTCAACGACGATCCGCTCTGGCTGATCCTGGGCGTGGCCGCCTATCTGAAAGAGACCGGCGACTGGGCGATCCTGGACGCGCCTGTGCCTTACGACAACGTCCCCGGCAGCGAGACGCCGCTCTACGAGCATCTGCAGCGCAGCGCGCAGTACACGCTCGACCGGCTCGGCCCGCACGGCCTGCCGCTGATCGGGCGCGCCGACTGGAACGACTGCCTCAACCTCAACTGTTTCTCGGACACGCCCGGCCAGTCCTTCCAGACCACCACCAACAAAGACGGCCAGGTGGCCGAGTCCGTGTTTATCGCCGGACTGTTCGTCCTGGCCGCCCAGGAGCTGGCCGACCTGGCCGAGCACCGCGGCCTGGCCGCCGAAGCCGCGCATTACCGGGCTGCCGCCGCACAGATGGAGACGACCACGCGCCAGCACGGCTGGGACGGCGCCTGGTTCCGGCGCGCCTACGACGACTTCGGCCAGCCGGTGGGCGCGCGCGAGTGCGCCGAAGGCCAGATCTTTATCGAGCCGCAGGGCCTGTGCATCATGGCCGGCCTCGGCGTGCAGGACGGGCTGGCGGTCCAGGCCCTGCAGTCGGTGCGCGAGCGCCTGGCGACTCCGCACGGTATCATCCTGCAGCAGCCGGCCTACTCGCAATATCACCTGCACCTGGGCGAGATCTCGTCTTACCCGCCCGGCTACAAAGAAAACGCCGGCATCTTCTGCCACACCAACCCCTGGATCATGATCGCCGAAGCCATCGTGGGCAACGGCGACGGCGCCCACGACTACTACCGGCGCATCAACCCGTCGGCGCGCGAGGCGCTGAGTGAACTGCACCGGTGCGAGCCGTACGTCTACGCGCAGATGATCGCCGGGCGCGACGCCGCCAACCACGGCGAGGCCAAGAACTCGTGGCTCACCGGCACCGCGGCCTGGAACTTCGTCGCCATCACCCAGTGGATCCTGGGCCTGCGCCCGACCCTGGACGGCCTGCGCATCGCGCCGGTCATCCCGCTGGTCTGGGACGGGTTCACGGCCACGCGCGAGTTCCGCGGGGCCACCTACCAGATCACGGTCGAGCGGGCCGGAGCGGGCCAGACCGTGACCCTGATCGTCGACGGGCAGCCGGTAGCCGGCGACGTCGTGCCGCCGGCCGAACCTGGGCGGACCGTGCGCGTGCAGGCGCGCCTCGGCTGAGCTCACCCTGGCCTATGAGCACCAACGGTCTACACGTCAATCAAATCGGTTACCAGCCGGATCAATCCAAGGTCGCCGTCGTGGCGGGCGCCGGGCCGGAGGCGGCCGCCTTTGAGGTCGTAGACGAGGCCGGGCGCGCCGCCTTCGCGGGCCAACTGCTGCCCCGCGGCTTCGACCCGGACAGCGGCGACACGGTCGCGCACGCCGACTTCACGGCCCTGCGCCGGCTGGGGCGTTACCGCCTGCGCGTGGCCGGGCGCGGCGACTCATTCCCGTTCGTCATCGACCCAGCCGCCTACCAGGCTGTGCTGCGGTCGGCGGCGCGCTGGTTCTACCTGCAGCGCTCGGGCACAGACAAGAGCGACCCCGAGACCGGCTTCGCGCATCGGGCCGACCACATCGCCCGCGCGTGCTTGTGGGACCTGGACGGCATCCATCCGGAACTGACGCTCGACGTGCGCGGCGGCTGGTGGGATGCCGGCGACTATGGCCGCTACGTCCCGCCGGCCGCCACCACGCTCATGTCGCTGCTGTACGCGTATCGCTTCAATCCGGGTTTCTTCGGCGACGGCAGCCTCGGCCTGCCCGAGAGCGGCAACGGCCAGCCGGATCTGCTGGACGAACTGCGCTGGGAGCTGACCTGGCTGCTGAAGATGCAGCGCGGCGACGGAGGCGTGCACCACAAGGCCACGTGCACCGGCTTTCCGGGCGAGGTCATGCCGGACGCCGCCAACCTACCGGTCTACGTCTACCCGGTCAGCACCTGGGCCACGGCCCAGTTCACGGGCGCCCTGGCCGAGGCCAGCCTGGTCTTCCGCCACGGCAACCCCGCCTTCGCCGACCGGCTGCTGCACGCAGCCCGGCAGGCCTGGCGCTGGCTGGCCGCCACCCCGCAACGCTATCCGCCGGGCGGCTTTCGCAATCCCGATCAGTCTGGCGGGCCGTACAGCCTGCCCGAGCGGGATGAAACCGAGTATCGGCTGTGGGCGGCGGCCAGTTTGCTGCACGCCACCGGCGAAAGCGTCTACGCCGACGCCTTCGCGCAGTTGTGGCCGCGCCGGGACACCACCGAACCGGCCTGGAGCCTGTACTGGTGGGGCGGCTGCGCCTTCGCCGCCATTGCCTACCTGGACAGCGCGGCAGCCGATCCGGGGCTCAAAGACGAGGTCCGTGCGGCCTTGCTGGACAGTTGCGCCAGTATCTTGGCCGTGGCTGGCCGCACCGGCTACCGCGTGGCGCTGACCGGGGACAGCCGTCCATTCGGCTATGACTGGGGCTCCAACGCCATGACGCTCGGCTACGCGGCGCAGCTGTTGCTGGCCAACGAGTTCGCGCCGGACCCGCGCCTGCCGGCCGCCGCGGCGGATCAACTCAGCTATGTGCTCGGCGTGAACGCGCTGGGCCAAGCCTACTTCACCGGCGCCGGCGCCAATCCGGTCTGCCACCCCCACCACCGCCCCAGCCAGGCGCTCGGCCGCGCCCTGCCCGGCATGGTCGGCGAAGGCGCCAACGCCATGCAAATCGGCGGCGACCCGGTGCTGCAGCGCCTGTTTGCGCAAGGTCTGCCGTTCGCGCGGCGCTTCGCCGACCACAAAGACTCGTGGGCGACCAACGAGCCGACCATCTATGGCAATGCAGCCTTTGTGGCGGTGGCGGCCTGGTTTGCGCGATGAGCGGTTTCTACGGCTTGCCGACCGGCGCGCTGCAGAACGACTACCTGCGGCTCGAATATCTGGCCGAAGCCGGCCCGCGCATCGTGCGGCTGTGCCTGGGGGACTCGGACGAGAACCTGCTGGCCGAACTGCCCGATTTCGGCTGGCCGACCCCCCACGGGCGCTACCATGTGCGCGGCGGTCATCGGCTGTGGCACGCCCCTGAATCCAGCCCGCGCACCTACGTCCCCGACGATAACGGCCTGACGGTGCGGACCTTCCCGGGCGGCGTGGAGCTGCGCCAGCCGACCGAGGCCAGCACCGGCCTGCGCAAGGTCCTGTTGATCCAGCTGCACCGGGACCGGCCGGCCGTGACGCTGACCCACCAGCTCTGCAACGACGGCGCCTGGCCGGTGGAGGTAGCGCCTTGGGCCATCACCCAGCTGCGGCTGGGTGGTCTGGTAGTCTTGCCGCAATCGGGCTGGCCGGGCGCGGGCGATGGGCTCAGCCCCAACCGGCACCTGGTGCTGTGGCCGTACGCGCGCTGGGACGATCCGCGCCTGCACCTGCACGACGATTACCTGCTCTTCCAGGCCACGGCCCGCCAGCCGGCCTGCAAATTCGGTTACCTCAACACCGATGGCTGGGCCGCCTACCTGCGGGACACCACCTTGCTCGTCAAGCGCTTCCAGCCGCTGCCCGAGGCCTCCCACCCGGATCGCAACTGCAACGTCGAGGTGTACGGCCACGACCAGTTTGTAGAACTCGAAACCATCGCGCCGCTGGCGCTGCTAAACCCCGGCGCCGTGACCCAGCACATTGAAGTGTGGGAGCTGTTCAGCGACGTCGCCCTCGAGCCGGCTTATCCGGGCATTCGAGCCATCCGGCGCTACCTCGATCAGCCGCGCCGCCTGACCGCCGAACCCCGGGCCTGACAGCGGCCGACCCGCCTGCGTCGCCGGCCCCAGCCGACCGCATCGGCTATACTTGCGCCCGTGATCGACTTTCCCGCCGCCTTGCAAGCGCGCTTAACCGCGTACACCCCCATCACGCAGGCGGAGTGGGATGCCCGCCCGGCCGCCGTGCTAGTGCCGCTCTACCAAACGGCGGGCGAGTGGCACGTCCTGCTCACCCAGCGCACCCACACCGTCGACAGCCACAAGGGCCAGGTCGCCTTTCCGGGCGGCCGGGTTGATCCCGAGGACACCTCGCGCGTGGCCACGGCCCTGCGCGAGGCGGAAGAGGAGATCGGCCTGCCGCGCGAACGCGTGACCGTCATCGGCCAGCTGGACGAACTGCTGACGGTGACGCAGTACCGCATCACGCCCGTGGTCGGCGTGTTCACCTGGCCCTGGAGTTTCCGGCTGTCAGAGGCCGAGCTCTCAGCGGTCTTTGGAGTGCCTCTGCGCTGGCTGGCGGACCCGGCCAATCTGCACGTCGAACAGCGCGAACCGCCGGTAGCCGGCCCGCGTCTGCCGGTGTACTACTTCTACTACGGCGAATACACCATCTGGGGCGCCACCGCGCGCATGCTCCTGAACCTGCTGGAGTTCGTGCGGCCGCTGCTGGCCGGCGACGAATCGCGCGCCTAGCCTCACCCGGCCGGCCAGACAAAAGAAAAGGCCGGAGCGTACGCTCCGGCCTGGATCGAACTCCGCTGGGCGGCGGTTACTTCTTGGCGGCAGGGGCCTTGGCCGCCGGCGCCTTGGCACCGCCCTTGCCCGCCTCGGCTTCCTCGCCTTCGTCTTCCTTCTTGCCCTTCTCCACCACTTCCACCTCGGCCGTGGCCGTCGTCGGGGCCGCCGACAGGTCCTCTTCCTTGGCCTGATACGTGGCGCGGGCCAGCATGTCGTCCGGGTCGCTCAAGACCTTGACGTTGGCCGGCACCTGCAGATCGCGCACGAAGACGGCCTGGCCGATTTCCTTGAGCGGGGTGATATCGACGCTCACCGACGGGATCAGGTCGTCCGGCAAGCACTCGATCGCCAGGTCCGTGATGCCGCGCACCAGCACGCCGTTCAGGCTGTTCACGGCAAAGGAAGTGCCGGTCAGGTGGATCGGCACGGCCACGCGCAGCGGCCGGGTCATGTCCGGCGCGTAGAAGTCGACGTGCAGGAAGTCGCCGCGGATCGAATCACGCTGGAGCTCGTGCACCAGCACCCGCCGGGTCTGGCCTTCGATCACCAGGTCCACCAGCTGCGTGCCTTCGATCTTGCGGATCACGCGGGTGGCCTCGCGCGCGTTGAGCTGAATGGCCACCGGTTGGCTGGTCGGCCCGTAGACCACGCCGGGCAGCACTCCAGCGCGGCGCAGCCGGCTGACATGCTTACCGACGACGTTGCGCGGCTCAGCGGTTAAAGTAGGCTTGTCCATGATCTTTTTCTCCCGGGCGCCTCTCACCGGAGCGCGAGCTCAGCTCGCGGTCTGGTTACCCTCGCCCGACTATAGCAGGCCCGGCCGCGGAAACGCGGGGCTGGGGCCATTTCACACTGAGTAGACTTGGCTCAGGCGCGGCGCTTGAAAAGCCCGCCAATCAGCCAGACCGCGGCCAGGGTCAGACCAGCGACTATCCCGGCCAGCGCCGCGCCGCGCGCATCCAGCACCGGCTGATCGAGGCCAGCGGTGCCGCGCGCGATCACCAGCAGCGGACGGGTATTCACCAGGGTGGCCTGGTCCGCCACCACCACACCGGTCAGACTGTTGGACACGGTGACGCGTTCGCCGCGCGCCGCCCCCACCAGGCTCTGGTCCGCCGACACCGTCGTGGCGCTGGCGAACCCAACCGCGCTCAGATCACCGCGCACCAGCTCGCTCTCCGCCCAGCCGATGGCGCCCACCTGGACGTCCACGTCTTTGGCATAGACCGTGCTGGCCGCGCTCTGGTTAAGCTTGGCCGTCGTCGCCTTGATAACATAGGCGCTGCCGCCGTCCAGAGTCACCGTTTCCGCTGTGACCGCTTCGGCCTGGATCGGATTGGTGTCCGTCATCGCCAACTCCACATGAAAGCAGGGCTTCCCATAGTGCGGAAGCCCCGCGCGCAAACGGTATCTTACCCAAGTTCAGGCCGACCGTCAAACGCGGCCCGCGCGGCGCGCGGCGCGCCGGGCATTCAGCGGTGGCCGGCCACCTCCGGCACCCGGCGCGTTCAGTCTGCGGCCGAAGCCTGAGGCTGAAGTGTGGCCGCGGCCGGCCGGGCTGGCAGCGGCGGGTCCGGGTTGGCGATCAGCCGGCGCCAGGTAAAGGCGGCCACCCAGAGCATCAGACCCGCGCCCAGCGCTCCCGGCGCCCAAACCCCGATCTGGCCCAGCAACCAGCCGCCCAGCGTCGGCGCCAACACCCGCGTCAGGCTTTCCACAGACGCGGCCAGCCCCAGCGTTCCGCCGACGTCCTCTGAATACACGGCCTTCGTCAAGGCACTGCTCAGCAGCGTGTTCAACAGGCCGCCGGCCACTGACAGCGGGACGAGCACAACCAGGAGCACGCCCAGGTTCGGCGTCAGGGCCCAAGCCAGCAAGGCAGCCGCCATCACGCTGACGCTGGCCATGACGACGACCCGGTCTGGGAAGCGCCGGCTGACCGCGCCTACCAGGCCGCCCTGGACGAAGGCGATGAGCAGGCCGGCGTAGGTGAGAACGAAACCGGTGCCACGCGCGTCCAGGCCCAACCGGTACTGCGCGTACAGCGGGAAGATGCTCTGGAAGAGCGCGAACGCCAGCCCGAAGAAGAAGCGGATGTGCAGCAGCGGGCCGACGCGCGGCCGCGCCAGCGCCTGGGCCAGAGCGCCGAGCGAGAACGCCGGGCGCGGGCGGGTGTGTAAGCGGGCGCGCAGATCTTGGGTCAAAGACTCAGGCAGGAAAAGGGCCACGGCGCCCAGGTTGAGGGTCGCCAGGGCGGCCGCCACCAAGGCCGGCACCGCGTAGCCCCACGTGCTCAACAGGCCGCCCGCCGCCGGTCCAAAGATGAAGCCCAGGCCAAAGGCCGCGCCAATCAACCCGAGGCCGCGCGAGCGGTCCTGCTCCGTCGTGACATCAGTGATGTAAGCCTGGGCCACGGTCAGGTTGCCGCCGGTCAGACCATCGACGATGCGCGACACGAACAGCAGCGCCAGGATGATGCCATTGGCGGCGGCCGGGGCCAGGGCGCCGGCCAGGGCGCGCCCCAGCGGATCGGCCACCCCGAGCAAGACGAAGCCGATGGCCGTGCCAAGGATGCTGGCCAGCAGTACCGGCCGGCGGCCATAGCGGTCGGATAGACGACCCAGCAGCGGCGCGCCAATCAGCTGAGCCGCGGCGTAGGAGGCCGTCAGCAAGCCAACAACGAGCGGCGAAGCGCCGTAGGTCTCGGCGTAGAAAGGCAGAAGCGGCAAGATCAAACCGAAGCCGAGCAGATCAACGAAGACGATAAGGAAAATGGTCAGTAGACGGCTGCGCCCCACAGTTGCCTCCATGAGCTTAGCTCTATTTGTATCATCTTTGGATAGTTTTGTATACAGGCTGTATAATCTTTCCTGGCTGGGCGCTGACGGCGGTGGGTTATACTCAGGCGCGGACAGACCCCATGTCGGCGGCTCATCCTGCACCCCCTTGCCAACGCCCGCGCTTCTGGGAACTGACCCTCGGCGCGGCGCTCGTCTTGCTCTTCTGCTGGCGTCTGGCTTTCACCAACCAGATCCTGGCACGCGGCGACACCTTCCTGTACTTCTATCCTCTGTGGGATTACCGCGCGGCCGCCCTGCTGGCCGGGCGCCTGCCGTTGTGGACGCCGGAGCTCTTCATGGGCGCGCCCTTCCTGGCCAACTCGCAGACGGGCGTGCTCTACCCGCTCAACTGGCCACTGGCCGTCTTCCCGGCGCCGACGGCCGCGAAGATCGCCATCGTCACGCACCTGGTCATCGCGAGCCTGGGCGCCCAGCAATTTGCGCGGCGCCGACTGGGGCTTTCCCCGTGGGGGGGCCTGCTGGCCGCCACGCTCTTTGCGCTGGGCGGCTACGTCACCGCCCAGGTGGAACACCTCAACCAGCTTCAGGCGCTGGCCTGGTTCCCGTGGCAGATCCTGACGGCCGCGCCGCGCTTCAGCCGCCGCCGCGCCGTGACCCTCAGCGCCTTGACCGCCCTGCAGATCCTGGCCGGGCACACCCAAACGGTGTTCATCGCGCTCAGCGGCCTCAGCCTCTACAGCCTGGGCCTGGCCTGGCCCAGGCGCCGCGCGGACTGGCCGACGGCCGCGGGCGCCTGGTTGCTGGCGCTGGTCCCAGCTGTGACGCTCGCGGCCGGCCTGGCTGCCGCGCAACTCCTGCCGACCCTTGAACTATCGCGCGAGTCGCTGCGCAGCGGCGGGTTGGCCTGGCGCGAGGCGCTTTCATTTTCGCTGGACCCGCGCCTCCTCGGGCGGGCGCTGCTGCCTGGCTACTCGCGCAGCCTGTTCAGCGAATTCGTGGCCTACGCGGGCGTGGTGGGTCTGGGGCTGGCGCCGTTCGGGCTGCGCCGCGCGCGCCGCCCGCTGGCGCTGGCCGGGCTTGGCCTCGTCGGGCTGGCGTTCGCGCTCGGCGCTTTCAATCCGCTCTCCGCGGCCCTGGCGGCCTTTCCGCCCTTCAACCTGTTCCGCGTCCCGGCCCGCTGGCTGTTCCTGTTCGCGTTCGCGCTGGCCATGCTGGCCGGCCTCGGGCTCGACGGCGTCAACACCGCGCCGACGCGCCGCCGGCTCTGGCTGTTCGGGCCGCCCCTCATCCTGGTTGTCCTCACGCCGCTAGCCAGCGCGCTCACTCCCGCGGGCGAGAGCGGCCCGCTTGGCGCGCCGTCGGTCGGCGATCTGGCTGGCTGGCTGCTGGCGCTGACCGGCACCGCGGGGCTGGTCTGGAGCCGCAGGCCGCGCTGGCAGGCGCCGGGCCTGGTGAGTCTGGCCGTCGTCGAACTGTTCCTGGCGGCACAGGCCCTGCCCTTCAACCATCTCACCGCGCCCGAGGCTTACACTTCGGTGCGCCCGGCCATGACCCAGCTGTTGGCCGCGCGCCGCGCGCCGGTGGCGGACCGGTTCGTGTCGATGAGCGCCTTGCGCTTTGATCCCGGCGATCTGGCTGAACTGCGCGGCGCGCTCGCCCCGCAGGTGCCCGAGGCCGCTGTCTACGATTTCGTGGTGGCGACCAAGCACAAGGAGCTGCTCTCGCCCAACCTGGCACTGACCTGGGGCCTGCCGTCGGTGGATGGCTTTGACGGCGGCGTCCTGCCGCTGCGCCGGTACGCAACTTTCACGGCGCTCTTCACGGGCACGCCTTCGGCGGACGGGCGCCTGCGCGAGAACCTGGTGACGACGCCCGATCCGCGTCTGCTGGGCCTGGTCAACGCGCGCTGGCTGATCACGGATAAAGTCGGCGACGCCTGGCGGGAGGGCGTCTTCTACGATCTGCAGTTCACGCTGACCCTGAAGGCGGGTGAAAGCGCCGACCTGGCGCGGGTGCCGGCTTTTGAGGCGACCGGCTTGGGCGTGGTGGCCGAGGGCGCCCTCGGTCGCGTCCGCGTCGAGGCCGCCGACGGCAGCACGCTGGAGCGACCGCTTGAGGGCGCCCGCGTGGACTTTGGCCGGCCGCTGACGCCGGCGCGGATTACGCTCAGCGGCCCGGCGACGGTGCACGGCCTCAGCCTGATCGATGCCCGCACCGGCGCGTTCCAGTCGCTGACGCTCGGCCCGTTCCGGCTGGCCCACTCCGGCGACGTGAAAGTGTACGAACTCCTGACCGTCCGACCGCGCGCCTTCTTGGTGCCGGCGGCCCAACTGGTGGACGACGAGGCGGCCGCCCAGGCCGCGCTGGCTGATCCGGCCTTCGATCCCGCCCAGGTCGTGCTGATCCACACGCCGCTGCCGGCCGGCGCCGCTGTCCCGGTCGAAATCGGCACAGCTCCCGCGCCGGTCGAGATCGAGGTCTACACCCCCGAGCGGGTCCAGATGCGGGCAGCCGGACCGGGCTGGCTCATGCTGACTGACGCGTTCTATCCCGGCTGGACGGTCACGGTCGACGGCCAGCCGGCCGCGCTGCTGCGCGCCGATATCGCCTTTCGGGCCGTCCCCTTGCCGGCCGGCGCGCACACCGTCGTCTTCGAGTTCAGGCCGGCTTCGGTGGCGGCGGGCCTGGCGGTATCCGCCAGCGCACTGATCGTCTGGCTGGCGCTGGCCCTCTGGCGCCCGCCGGCCAACAAAAACCGGCCGGGCGCGCCCTGAGCGCACACCGGCCGGCGGTCGTCCTCACCAATTCTGCGAACTGCGTCAGGCGCTGCTCGGCTGGAGGTCGCGCACATTGAGCTGCAGGCGCCGGTCGCCATTCCACTCATTAATCTCCAGCGTATACGCCACGTCGATCGTGCGCGGCAGTTGATTGCGCCAGTCGCCCTGGTTGAAGGCGATGGCCTCGAAGCTCTGCCAGCCGTCGGTGACCGTCAGCTTGAGGTGCTGGCCCTCGGCGCCGACGCCGCGCGAATCCACGACCCGCACGCCGCGCGAGGCCAGCACCGGCGTCGGGTTGCCGTAGCCGCAGGGCTCAAACTGGCGCAGCTCGCGCGCCAGTTCACCGCTGAGGGCGTTGAGCGGCGTCTCGGCGTCCACGCGCAGCGCCGGGCGCAGGTCCTGGCCGCTCAACTCGCGCTCGGCGATGGCGCGCAGCCGCTCGGCCAGCTCGTCGACGTTGCCGGTGGCCGTGGTGAAGCCGGCCGCGGCGGCGTGGCCGCCGTGCTTCACCAGCAGCGCCTGGCACTCGTCAAAGGCTTGCGTGATGTGAAACTCACGGATGCTGCGGGCGGACCCGCGCGTGAAGTCCGGGTCGCGCCGGGCGACAACGGCCGGCCGATAGAACTCTTCCGTCAGGCGCGCGGCCGCCAGGCCGACGACACCGTGGCGGAAAGACTCGTCGGCGGCGAAGAGCAGGAGCGCGTCCGGGCGGGACGCCAGCGCGATCTCGCGCGCCCGAGCCTGCGTTTCACGCGTCAGCGCCTGGCGGTCGCGGTTCTGGGCCTCCAACTGCATCGCCAGGGTGGAAGCGCGGAAGAGATCCGGCGTCGTCAGCAACTCGTAGGCGGCCAGCGCCGAGTCCAGACGGCCGGCCGCGTTCAGGCGTGGTCCGAGCGCGAAGCCGAGGTTGCCGGCGTCGATGGAGCCGGGCCGCAGGCGCGCGACCTCGATCAGCGACTTCAACCCTTCTCGACGCGGCCGGTTGATGACCTTCAAACCCTGGCGCACCAGCCAACGGTTCTCGCCGGCCAGAGGCACCAGGTCCGAGACGGTCCCCAGCGCTACCAGGTCCAGGACATCGGAGGCGGACAACGGCGCGCCGGGCTGGCCGCGCAGCAGACCCTGCGCCAGCTTGAAGGCCAGGCCGACGCCGGCCAGGTTCTTCTCGGGATACGGGTCGTCGGCGCGTTTGGGGTTGACCACGGCCAGGGCGTCCGGCAGGTCGTCGCCGGGCGTGTGGTGGTCGGTGATGATCAGGTCCAGGCCGATGGCGCGCGCCGTGTCGGCCTCGGGCAGCGAGCGGATGCCGCAGTCGACGGTGAGCACCAGGCCGACGCCTTCGGATTTGAGCGTGCGCAGAGCCTCGTGATTGAGGCCATAGCCTTCGTCTTCGCGATGCGGGATGTAGGGCCGCACGCGGGCGCCGAGGGCCGTCAGCACCTGCACCAGCAAGGCCGTCGCCGTGACACCGTCGGTGTCGTAATCGCCGTAGACGGCGATCGCCTCCTGCGCGGCCACTGCCCGGCGCACACGCGCCACGGTTTCGGCCAGACCCAGGAGTTGCCCGGGGTCATCGCTCTGGGCGAGCTCACCGGCCAGAAAAGCGCGCGCCGCCTCGGCGGTAGCGTAGCCGCGGTTAAACAGCAGCTGCGCCACCAAGGGCGAGTAAGCGGAGAGTTCAGTTTGCGCGGTCTCGGTGAGAGGCGCGGCGAGCAGCCAGCGCTTGGAGGTCCGGGGAGGCATGGGCCTATCTTAGCGCAGGCCTTTCCGCTTGGACAGATAGGAAACCGCCGACGACAGTTGGTCGTCGGCGGTTGCCGAACGCTGCCCTCATTGAATAGGGTCAGCCCGTCAGGGTGCCACGCATCCAATCGCCGATCAGCCAGTACTTGAAGTCCTTGCCCTGGCCAGCCTCCAGCGCGCCCCACACGCCGTACACCAGCGCGGCCAGCGGCATCAACGCGATCACGACGGTCAGGACCAGCGCGAAGGGGATGCACAGCAGGCCGATCAGGACGGCCGAGAGGATGCCGGTGGCCGCCCACATCGCGCCGATCAGGACGCCGGGTGCGGCCCACCAGAGCAACTGGAAGACCACACTCTGCATGGCGTGATAGGCCACGTAGCGCGAGCGATCCTTGTACAAGAAATAGATCACCAACGCGCCCACCGGCCCCAGGAAACCCGTGACCAGGTTGAGCAGGACGCTTAAGTGGGCGAGCATGGCCCAGGTGCGCTCATCGCCGGGTGAGAGCGGGACGGGGCCCATGGACGGCGCCGGGCTCGGTGCCGCCGGGGCGGGCTCGGCTGCGGCCGGTGTTTCGGCCGGGTTGAAATCGGGAAGAGAGTCGGTCATAGCTGCCTCCTGCGATCTTATACGCACAAGCGGCAGCCGGGTTGTAGAAAAAGCAGAGGCCCGCCGGTCGGCGGGCCTCTGTGCAAACACAGCCTGGGAAAGGCTTACGCCCAGCCCTGGTTCTTGACAAAGTCCGTCAGGAACGGGATGACCACGGGCTTGCCGCCGTAGGCCTGGATGCCGCAGTAGATCTGGTAGATGCCGATGATCAGACCCGTGCAGCAGCCGATGAAGAACAACGGCGAGAGCACAGTGGCGACCACCCAATTGACGGCGCCCAGGATCAGGGCCTGGACATTGTGGCTGCGGATGTAAGGCCGATTCTTCTTCTCATCCCACAACAGCAGGATGACGGGCACAATCGGGCTGAGCAGATAGGCCAGGAGCGCCCACAGCTTATCATCGCTCGTCACTTCGCCAGGCATCCCCCCACCCATGGGTTGGTCGGTCATCGTTGATCTCCTTGTAGAATCGAAGGTTGGTCACGATTGTATGCCAATTGCCCGATCCTGCAAGCGCTCTGCCCAACGGGGTGTATTTGCCGTTGGTGGCCAAATTCAGGCGCCCTGACCGCACCAGTGGCTGCGCCCCGGGCGCCGGGCACAGGTGAGCGGAGCAGCGGGCTCCTTCGACTTCGCGCCCAACGCTGTGCGTGGGGACTCGCTCCGCGCCCCAACACCCTGACAGCGCGCCCGAGCCAACGTCGGCCTTACATCAATCCCGAAACGGCTATAGAATGCCGGCCATGCTGCGCATCGTCTTCATGGGCACGCCCGAGTTCGCCGTGCCCAGCCTCAACGCTTTGCTCTCAGCTTACAGCGTCGTCGGCGTCGTGACCCAACCGGATCGGCCGGCCGGGCGCGGCCAGAAACTGGCCGAAGCGCCCGTGAAGCAGGCCGCGCTCCAGGCCGGCGTGCCCGTGCTGCAACCGCGCCGGCTGCGTGAACCGGACGCCACAGCGCAGTTGGCCGCGTGGGCGCCAGACCTGATCGTCGTGACCGCTTTCGGCCAGATCCTCAAGCCAGCCGTGCTGGACCTGCCGCGCCACGGCTGCCTGAACGTGCACGCCTCCTGGCTGCCGCGCTGGCGCGGGGCGGCGCCGATCGCGGCAGCGCTGCTGGCCGGCGACGCCACGACCGGAGTCACCATCATGCAGATGGACCCGGGCCTGGACACTGGGCCGATGCTGGCCCGGCGCGCGGAGCCGATCCACCCGGACGATACCACGGCCACGCTCACGGCACGCCTGGCCGACCTGGGCGCGGCCCTGCTGCTGGAGACGCTGCCGGGCTACCTGGCCGGGACCGTGAGGCCCGCCGCCCAGCCCGCCGACGAGGCCACCTACGCGCCGCAGCTCAAGAAAGAGGATGGGCACCTGGATTTCACTCAGGCCGCCGACGCCCTGGAGCGCCGTGTGCGCGCCTTCACACCCTGGCCCGGCGCGTTTGCGCTGTGGGCCGGCCAGCCGCTGCGCGTCCTGCGGGCCACGGCGGCCACGGCCGGCGCGGGCCAGCCCGGCCAGGTCAGCGTCGGCGAGCGCGGCCCCGTCATCGCCTGCGGCTCAGGGAGCTTAGTGCTCCTGGAGGTCCAACCCGCCGGCAAGCGGCCGATGGCGGCCGCCGATTTTGCCCGCGGCGCGCGCGGCTTCGTGGGCGCCCAACTCAGCTGACCCCCGCACTCCGGAGACTCTATGCCCGCCAAACGCCCGGCCAAGACGGAACTCATGGACATCATGTCCGAGCAAGTCGATCAGCTTCTCGATCAGCTCGCCGGCGGCCTGTTCGACCGGCCGACACCGAAAGGCCAAGGCCAGCCGGCCGCCGGCCAGTTAAGCGCGGACGTCCGGGCGGCGCTGTACGCGGTGCTGTGCGATCCTGACAGCCGGCTGCGCCCGCTTGTCCAACAGACGCTCGGACAGGGCCTGACAGCGGCCGCCGCCGTGTTGGTGCCGCTGCTGGCCAGCCAGTTCAAGCTGGCGCCGGCCGCCGCCACCGCCACGGCAGCGCTCGCGGTGCAAACACTGGCCAACAGCGGCCAGGAGAAACTGTGCGCAGAGCTGGCCCGGAAGCCGCGCAAGCGTCCAACTGCTAAACCGAAGCCCAAACCCAAGGCCAAGCCGAAAGCCAAGCCTAAGCCCCGCCCGGCCAAACCGGGCCGACCCAAGCGCCCCGCCCCCCGGCGGACGAGCACGCGATCCCGGCAGCCGTGAGGGTCCTGATCTTCGGCGCGGGCGCCATCGGCGTCTACGTCGGCGGCCGCCTGCTGCGCGCCGGCCACCCGGTGGCGTTTTGTGCGCGGCCAGCCACGGCCGCGGCCCTGCGCGCGCGCGGCCTGCGCCTGCGCCAGGGCGACGAGCAAGTGGCGCTGACCGGCTTTCCGGTCTTCGACACGCTGGCGGACGCGCTCAGCGCCTGGGCGCCGGACGTGCTCGTCTTCGCGCTGAAGGCCTTCGACACCGCCGATGCACTGGCGACCTGGCGCCCGGTCGCAGCGGCGCTGCCGCCCGTCCTGTGCCTGCAAAACGGCGTGGACGGCGAGGCCGCCCTGGCCGAAATCGCCGGGCCGGAGCGCGTCATCGCCGGCACGGTGACCACGGCCGTGAGCCGCGGCGAGCCGGGCGAGATCACGGTGGAGCGCCTGCGCGGCCTGGGCCTCGCCCTGGGCCATCCCCTCAGCCAGCCGCTGGGGCAGGCCTTGGATGCCGCCGGCCTGCGCGCGCGCGGCTACGCTTCAGCCGCGGCCCTGAAGTGGTCCAAGCTCCTGACGAACCTGGTGGGCAACGCCACGGCCGCCATCCTGGACCTGCCCGTATCCGCGCTCTTCGCCGACGCGCGCTTGTTCGACGTCGAGCGGCGGATGCTGCGGGAAGCCCTGGCCGTGATGCGCGCGCTGCGCGTGCCCGTGATCGACCTGCCTGGCACACCGGTGCGGGCGCTGGCCTGGGGAGCGCAACTCCCGGCCGGGCTGGGCCGGTTGGCCCTGCAGCGCGGGGTGGGCGCCGGGCGCGGCGGAAAACGCCCGTCGATGCACCTCGACCTGCACAGCGGGCGCGGCCAGACCGAGGTCCGTTGGCTGAACGGCGCGGTCGTTCGCCGCGGCGCCACCCTGGGCGTGCCGACGCCCGTCAACCGCGTGCTCACGGAGACCTTGGAGGCGCTCAGCGGCGGCGCACTGAGGCCGGAGCAGTTCCGTGATCGGCCGCAGGCGCTGCTCGATTTGATAAACACTTAGCAGACTGCTATAATGGCTGAACGTCGGGGCGTAGCGCAGTCCGGCTAGCGCACCTGCATGGGGTGCAGGGGGTCCCCGGTTCAAATCCGGGCGCCCCGACCATCTGTGACGGGCAACGTTTGTAGGGACAAGCGTTGCCCGTTGTGTTTCTCCCTCAGGTGAGGTGCCGCATGGAAATCAAAGCCCGCAGCCTCCCCGACCCAGTGGCCGCGCTGTACATGGTAGACGGCTATATGCGCTGGGCTTTGCTGGCGGCGGAGGAAGTGGTGGGCCACCAGGGGTTGAGCATCGTGCTGCGCCAGGCCGGGCTTGAGCGCCTGATCAACAACTATCCCCCCAACGACCTCAAGCTGAGCGGCGCGCTCACCTACGGCGACTACGCCAACCTGAATGCCGGGCTGCTCAGTTTCTACGGCCGCGCCGGCAAGAGCATGCTCATCCGCATCGGCCGCCTCTCGGCCAAGCACGGCATCGACCAGCAGGGCGCGCTCTTTGGGCTGGGCGCTGTGCTGGCGGCCAAGGTCCTGCCGATCCCGGCCCAACTCAAAATCGGGCTGGACACCATCCAGAACGGGTTTCAGCGGCTGGCCAACTCGGCCGGCCAAGAACTTCACCTGCGCGTCGAGGACCGCGGTGACAGCTGGGCCTATGTGGCGCCGGAGTGCGCCATGTGCGCGGGGAAGGAAAGCGACTTCGCGCCCTGCTACTTGTTCACGGGCACGCTGCACGAATCACTGCGCTGGCAGACCGGCCGCGACTTCGAAATCCAGGAAGTGGCCTGCCGCGCGCTGGGCGCCCCAGCCTGCGTCTGGGAAGTGAGCAAAACGCCCAAGCCGGCGGCCGGCGCCTGACTTCAGACCGCCACCACGCGGTTGCGGATCGACCCGATCTTCTCCACCTGACACTCCACCACATCGCCGGGCTTGAGGAATTCCGGCGGCGTGCGCGCAAAGCCCACGCCGCTGGGTGTCCCGGTCGCGATGATGTCGCCGGGCAGCAGCGTCATCCCGCGCGAGAGCCACTCGATAATCGTCGGAATATCGAAGATCATGTCGCCGGTGTGCGATTCCTGCTTGAGCACGCCGTTCACCAGGCAGCGCAGCTGCAAGGCGTGCGGGTCCGGGATCTCGTCGCGGGTGACGATCCACGGCCCGATCGGGCAGGCGCCGTCCAGGCTCTTGCCCTTGAAGAACTGCCCGCCGTGCGCGTTCTGCAAGTCACGGGCCGAGACGTCGTTGAGGATGGTGTAGCCGAAGACGTAGTCCAGGGCTGCGGCGCGCGGGATGTCTTTGCCCTTGCGCCCGATAACAACGCCGAGCTCCACCTCCCAATCGATCTGGGTGGAGACGGCGGCGTCGAAGGGGATATCGGCGTACGGGCCGTTCAGGGTGGTGGTGGCCTTGGTGAAGAAGACCGGCACTTCCGGCATCTTCACCGGCAGGCCCTTGGCGCGCAGGCTCTCGGCGGCGTGCTCGCGGTAGTTCATGCCGATGCACAGGATGTTGCGGCGCAGCTCCGGAATGGGCGCCAGCAGCTTCAGCGCCGAGAGCGCCAGCATGAAACCGGTCCCGGTCCGGGCGCGTTTCAGGCGTGATTCGCCGGCCTCGATCAGCGTCAGCATGTCGATGGCCGGGATCGGCGTCACCGTATCGTCGGCGCGCAGCAACCCCAGGCGCGGGCCAGTCTCCGAATTAAACGTCAGCAGGCGCATATAAAGTCCTTCCGCAGGGCAACCCCCCGCCAGCAGCGCAGAGCAACTCTCCCCAGCCAGTCAAGGCCAGAGCGGCACCAGGCCCATTTTACTGATAAGTGCGCTGGCCGCCAGTATAATCGAGCCGCCAGTCCGCTCAGTCACGCGATGCGCCGACCAAGACCCGCCTCCAGACCTCTCGGCACCGTCACCCGGGGCAAAACCGCGCCGAACCGGCTGCGCAAGACCGACACCTTCCTGGCGGTGGCGTATCCTGAACTGCTGCGCCGCCTGCCCGGCCTGTACGTCGACCTGGGCTATGGGGCTTACCCGGTGACGTCCCTGGAGACGCTGGCCCGGCTGCGCCGGCTGAATCCGCGCCTGCGCGTGCTGGGGGTTGAGATCGATCCCGAACGAGTGGCCGAGGCCCAGCCCTTTACGCGCCCAGGACTGGAGTTCCGCCTGGGCGGCTTCAACCTGCCCCTGCAGCCCGATGAGCGGGCCGCCGTGGTGCGCGCTTTCAACGTCCTGCGCCAGTATGACGAGGCGGCCAGAGAGGCGGCCCTGACGGCGCTGGGCGCGGCCCTGGCGCCGGGCGGCCTGCTGCTGGAAGGCACCTGCGACCCCACCGGGCGCCTGATGACGTTCAACCTGTATGCGCGCGCGGAGACGCCGACTCTGACGCGGCTGGCGCTGGTGCTGGCGCCCAGCCTGCGGCGGGAGTTTCAGCCGCGCCAACTGCAGGCCGTCCTGCCCAAGAACTTCATCCATCACGCCGAGCCGGGCGGCCTGATCGACCAGTTCTTCCGCGCCTGGCACACCAGCTGGCAGTGGGCGCGCGCAGCCGGCCGTGACCAGCGCCAGGTTTTCCGGCGGGCCGCAGCCCGCCTGCGCGATCACTATGGTTATGCGCTCGATCCCCGGCCGAGCCTGCTGCAGCGCGGTTTTCTGGCGCTGGGGCCGGATTGGCCGGAGCGTTGAGCCAGGCACCCCGCCAGGAGGCCGCCATGACGACACCCAGCGACACCCTCAATTCTGTCGGCGTGCTGAAGCGCCGCGAGATCGAAGCCCGGCTCCTGATCCCGCTGATCGAAACCCTGGCGGCGGAGTTCGGGCGCGAACGCGTCCTGGCGCTGGTGCGCCAGACCATCATCGCCGTCGCGCGCGCGCAAGGCGCCCAACTAGCGGAGCAGATGCAATCCCGGTCGCTGCCGGCCTTTGGCCAGGCCCTGGAGGCCTGGACACGGGACGAGGCCCTGACGCTGGAGGTCCTGGCCCAAGACGAAACCCAGCTAGCCTTCAACGTCACCCGTTGCCGCTACGCCGAGATGTACCAGGCCCTCGGTGTGCCTGAACTGGGCGCGTTGCTCTCCTGCAATCGTGATTATTCCCTGATGGAGGGGTTCAACGATGCGGTCACGTTGACGCGCACGCACACGCTCATGCAGGGCGCGCCCCACTGCGACTTCCGCTACGTGCGCGGACCCGCCGCCGACCCGCAGACACCTGGCTAGGCGGCGCCCGCCAGGGCCGCGCGCACGGCCTCCGGCGTCTCCGCCCGCAGCGCGGCCTCCGCCCGGCGCCGCGCGTCCGCGTACTCCAACCCGCGCACGATCTGCTTGGCGCGCGGGATAGCCGGAGCCGACATGCTCAACTCGGTGATGCCGAGGCCGACCAGCAGCGGCACAGCGCGGGGATCGCCAGCCATCTCACCGCACACGCCCGTCCACTTGCCGTGCGCGTGGCCAGCGGCGGCTGTCCGCTGGATCAGGTCCAACACAGCCGGCTGAAAGGCGTCCGCCAGCGGAGCCACCCGGGCATTGCCGCGCTCGGCCGCCAGCGTGTATTGGGTCAGGTCATTGGTGCCGATGGAGAAGAAATCAACTTCGGCCGCGAACTGCTCGGCGCGCAGGGCCGCGGCCGGGATCTCGACCATGATGCCGGTCTCGATTCGGTCCGGCACGCGCTCGCCGCGCTGGGCCACTTCCTGGCGCGCTTCCGCCAGCAGCGCCCGGGCGGCGCGGAACTCGGCCAGGGTCGCGATCATCGGGAACATGACCCGGATCGGGAACTCGGCCGCGACGCGCACGATGGCGCGCAGCTGGACCTTGAAGAACTCCGGATTGGCCAGGCACATCCGCACCGCGCGCCAGCCCAGGAACGGGTTCTCCTCCCGGCCGATGTCGATGTAGGGCAGCGGCTTGTCGCCGCCGACATCGAGCGTGCGGATGATGACCGGGCGCTCCGGCCCCATGACAGCCGCCGCGGCCCGATAAGCCGCGTACTGCTCGGCCTCATCAGGCGCCACGCGCCGGTCCAGAAACAGAAACTCGGACCGGAACAAGCCGACGCCCTCAGCCCCGGCCGCCACGGCCGCCTGCGCATCGGCCACCGAACCGATGTTGGCCACGACCTCGATGCGGCGCCCGTCGCGCGTGAGGGCGGGCGCGGCGCTGGCCGCCCGCGCCTCCGCCGCCGCCTGCCGGGCCGCCTCGGCCCGGCGCATGTAAGCGTCCACCACGTCCGGCGCGGGCTCGGGGAGCAAGACGCCGGCGTCGCCATCCAGGATGATGAGTGTCCCCTCGGCCAGGGAGAGCACGGCTGCGCCCAAGCCAACCACGGCCGGCAGACCCAGACTGCGCGCCAGGATGGCGCTGTGGGAGGTGGGGCCGCCCTGAGCGGTGGCCACGCCACGCACCAGCGCCGGGTTCAGGCTGGCGGTATCGGCCGGAGTCAGGTCGGAGGCCACCAGGATGCCTTCGCCGGCCAGAGTCGGCGTGAGCGAGACGCCCAGCAGGCACGCCACCACTTGCCGCCCGACCGCCTCGACGTCGGCGGCGCGGGCGCGCTGGTAGTCATCTTCCAGGGCGCGGTATTGGTCGGCGGCGGCGTTGGTCGCGCGCTCCCAGGCCAGGGCGGCGTTGAGACGCTGGTCGAAGATAGCGCGCCGCGCCGGCTCGCGCAGCGCTTCGTCCTCCAGGAACAACAGATGCGCTTCGAAGATCTCGGCGGAGGCCCGGTCGGCCCGGCTGCGGACCGACTCCAGCAGCGCTTGAATCTGTCCGCGGGTCTGCGCGAGCGCGGCGCGCAAGGCGGCCCATTCGTGTTCGGCGTCCTGCGCCGGCGTCATGGGCGCGGCCACGGCCGGCGTGGTCAGGCGCCGCACGGGGCCGAGCGCCAGGCCGGGCGAGGCCGGCAGACCGGAGAGGGAAGCCCGACCGTCCCCAATGGCCGGGGTGGCGGCCGCAGTCACCGGGCGCCCGGCCGCCGGAGCCTCATCCACGTCGCCGAAGTTCTCATCGGCCAACTGCTTCAGGGCGGCCAGCGCCTGTTCGGCATCCGGGCCGCTGGCCGTGAGCACGAGCGTGTGGGCCTGCCGCACGCCGAGCGTGGCGATGCCGTTGATGCTCTTAGCACTGGCCGGACCCTTGCCCGTGGTCTGGTTGCGGGCGCGCACATCGGCCTGGAAGCGGCTGGCCGTCTGGACGAAACGGGCCGCCGGCCGGGCGTGGAGCCCGAGGCGGTTGCCGACCGTGAGCGTCAGAGTCAGCGCGGCTTCGCCCGCGGCCGAGGCGGCCTCCGCGGCCGGCGGTTCGACCGGCGCGGAGAGCGCGAGGTGAGATACCTTGGGGCCGAGCGCGGCGCGGGCCTCGGCCGCCACCTGCGCCAGAGAACTGCCCAGGCGCGCCTGGACGGCCGCCGCCAGGGCGCCCTCCACGAGCGGCGCTTCACACAGCAGGACGCGCTGGCGTTGCTCGTCGGGCAGCGCCTCCAGGGCGAACTCGGCGCTCAAGATGGCGCTGCCCAGGTCCATCAGCACCAGCACGCCATCTTCGGAGTAAACCTGCGCCACGGCGCGGGCGATGGCCGTCGCGTCGGTGCCGAGCGGCCGATCCGGCAGATCCAGGCCGCCGACCGCCGCCAGGCGCGCGTCGGGTCCCGCCATCCCCAAAGCCAACTCCGCCACACCCTCGGCCAGCTTGGCGCTATGTGAGACGATCACTATTCCGACCATGCGCTGCCTTTGTCCGCCCGTCTGAAGTCAGGGTTTCTCGATCGCGGCTACCAGCTCGCGGCAGAAAGCCGGGATATCGGCCACCACCCGCCCCCACACCAACTGGCCGTCCCGGAAGGCCGCTTCGTCGGTCCAGACGGCGCCGGCGTTGACCAGGTCATCCTTGATGCCGAGCGACCCGGTGGCGCGGCTGCCGCGCGGGATGATGCCGGCCGAGATAGCCACCAGGCCGGCGTGGCAGATCAGGCCCACAATCTTGCCCTGGGCGTAGACGCCGCGCACGAGCGCCTTGATCGAGTCGTAGCGGCGCAGCTTGTCTGGCGCCCAGCCGCCCGGCACCACCAGCGCGTCGAAGTCCTCCGGCCGGACGGCGCCCGCAGCCACCTCGCTGGTGGCGCTCAAGGCGTTCTTACCCCGCACCGTCTTGTTGGCCTCCACGCCGACGATAGCCACCACGGCGCCGGCTTCCTGCAAGCGCATGACCGTGACCCAGAACTCGAGGTCCTCGAAGCCCTCTTCCAGCAGGACCGCGACGTGTTTGCCTTTGAGCGGCAATGACATCAGGCACTCTCCATTTCGGCTGAACCCGCGCACTGCGGGCAGGCGGCCACTTCGCTGGCCGGCGCCAGCGGATCGCCGTTCCAGGGGTCGGCCGCTCCGGGCGCAAAGCCGACGGCGCCGCAGGCGCAGGCATACCAGCCCAGGTCCGCGGCATAAACGCCGCGAGGCTGGGCCAAGTCAACGCACTCCACCCCCAAACCCCAGCGCGCATTGGTGACCAGGCGCCGCGCGCCCGCCGCCGCCAGCTTGGCCGCATACTCGCGAAAGTGCCGGCAATGGCGCATGAGCAGCACCCCCACGGTCACGCCCGGAGGAACGGGCAGCGTCAGCGCATCCGCGCAGATCACCGTGAGTGAAGGCGGGTACTCCCCCTGCAGGCCGCGCCGGAGCAGATCCGCGCGGCGCTCAATGGCATAGACACGCCGGCAGCCGGCGGCGGCCCGGCGCGCGAAGCGCAGATCGCCCGCGCCAATATCCACGACGACGTCGTCGGCGCGCAGATACGCGAGCGCGTCCGCATAGGTGCCCTCGTCGTAGGGCGCAAAGGCGGCTTCCCAGGCCGCGGCCGGCCAGGGACCGGCGCCGTTCAGGCCGGATAGGTCAGGATCATCCAAGTCAGCCACAATCCATAGACGACGATCAGGACGCCGACGACCCACAAGACCTGGGTCACACGGCGTTCGGCGGCCTCGCTCAAGCCCAGGTCAAAAACAACCGCGCGCACGCCCAGCAGGGCATGGACCGTGACCGTCACCAGGAACAGCACTTCCAGCGGCCAGATCAGCGGGTTGCCCAGGTAGTCCTGCACTTCCTGAAAGTTGCGCAACCCGCCCTCGACGACAAAGTGATGCGCGAACATATGCAGCCCGGCCAGGATCACCAGGCCCACCCCGGTGACCGCCTGCCAGATCCAGCCCAGGTTGCCGACGCCCGTCTGCGGACGCGTCGCCTCGTTCAACGTGTTTTCCATGTCCGCCTCACTTCGTGAAGATCAGCCACGTGCCGATCGCGCCGGTCACCACGGCGATCACCATCAACCCGACGAACAGCGGCTTCTGCGCGCGGACGCCGAGGCCGAAGCCATTCAACGTGACGCGCAGGCCGTTCAGACCGTGGATGAGCAGCCCGAACAACAGGACCACATCCAGCAGCAGGAACCAGGGCGCTTTGACGATCTCGATGAACGGGTCCCAGCCGGCCGGGCCCTGGGCCAGGGTGCTCAGCACCAGCATGTGCAGGAACAGGTACAGCGTCAGCCCGAGGCCGCTCAGGCGGTTCAGGATGAACGCGATCATCCCGAGGTTGCGGTGGCGGATATCGCCCCATTGCCAGATGCGGCGCGGACGCGGGGTCGGTTCGGTGCGCGTGGCCATCAGTGACCTCCCAGGCCGAACACGGCCTTCAGCTTGCGGACGGCCAGTTCGCGGCGCAGCGCCATGATCGCGCCGGCTGGGTCAACGTCCTGCGGGCAGGCCTCCGTGCACTCGAAAGCGCTGTGGCACTGCCAGACCCCGTGGTCGCTGTCAGCCAGCGCCAGGAGCAAAGACTTGCGGCGCGGGTCGGGCGTGGTCTGCACGGCGCGCCGGACGGCCGCCAGCCCGGCCGGCCCGAAGAAGCGGTCGGTCGCCGACAGCGTCGGGCAGGCGCTGAGGCAGATGCCGCACTCGATGCAGTTCTCAAAGCGGTTGTAGGGGCGCGTGTCCAGCCGGCCGGCGTCGTCGAAGACCTCGGCGCGCTCGTAGGCCCGGCCGTCCAGGCTGGGCTCGGCCGCGCGGGTGATGACCATGCCGGAGGCGGCCTGCTTCTGGAAGAAGCTGGTCACGTCCACCACCAGGTCACCCACCAGCGGGAAGTTGCGCAGCGGCTCGATGACCATCTCGGTCTGGCCCGCCATGGCCTCCCGGACAGGGACGATGCAGGGCAGCTTTTCGTAGCCGTTGACGCGCACCGCGCAAGTCCCGCACGAGGCGTGGTGGCAGGCATGCCGGAACATGAGCGTGTTGTCCTGACGCCAGACGGCGTCGATGACGTCGATGACGTTGGCGTCATCGGGCACGCTCACGCGGTGGGCCTCAAAGCGCGGGGCTTCGCCGGCCTTACAGCGGAACATCTTGACAGGGACTTCAATCGCCATAGTGTTGGGACGAATGACGAAGGACGAACGACGAAAGCGCGCGCCTTCGTCCTTCGCCGCCCGTCTTTCGGCCTCCGTCAGTTGTAGAACAGCCGGTAGGACAGCAGCGGCGTCGTGCGCGTGCGGCACTCGGCGGACACCCCCAGCTTGCCGGCGACCAGGTCGGTGACCTTCTCGGCCATGCCGCGGGCGGTGGTGGTCTTGCCGCCCGAGATGGTCACAAAACCCTCGACGCCGTCGTACTTGTGGTCGAAGCACTCGAAGGTCCGGCTGACCTCGCGCTCGTCGGTGTTGGCTTTGCGGATCAGCGGCCGCGCCGCCGCGCCCACCCCGCGCACCACCCGCTGGGCGATGGCCGGGATCAACTCCTGGCCCTTGTGGATCATCTTGTCGATGTGGTCCTTGGGGATGTCGATTTGGTCCGGGTCCAGGATCGTCCAGGACGTCGTGCCGATGATGCTGGTCTGGCGCTGGGGGACGACGATGTCGCCGTCGGACGGCTTGTCCAGCCGGTTGACGACCATGTTGTTCAGGCGGCGGTCAACGGTGACCATCACGCCCGCGGTCGGCTGGACCGGGACGTCCACGCCGCCCAGGTGCGCGATCTCACCGGCCCACGGGCCGGTGGCATTCACCACCAGGTCGGCGCCGAGGGTCTCGGTCTGGCCGGTGCGCAGGTCACGCACCTTGACGCCGGTCACGGCGCTCCCGGAGCGCAGCAGATCAGTCACCTCGGCGAAGGCGCGCACGCTGGCGCCGTTGTGTTTGGCGGTGGCCAGGAAGGCCAGGCAGAAGCGCCACGGCTCGAAGACGCCGTCCGGCACCTGGACCGCCGCCAGCAGCTTGGGGTTCAAAAACGGCTCCAGCGCCAGGGCGCGCTGGGGCGAGATTTCGCGGTAAGGGATGTGGCAGGCTACGCAGCCGGCCACAAACAACTGCTTGAAAGCCAGGTCTTCTTCGGTGATCGCCACGAACAAGCCGTCGTTGAGCTCCAACGCCTCCGGCATGATGCGGCGCAGAATCAGATTCTCATCGATGCACTCAATGGCCGATTCCTGGTCCTTGACACAGTAGCGGCCGCCCGAGTGCAGCAGGCAGTGATTGCGGCCGGTGGTCTGGTTGGCGATTTCGCCGCGCTCCAGCACCGTGACGCGGAAACCACGCAGCGCCAGATCGTGCGCGGTGGCGGCGCCCGTCGAGCCGGCGCCGATGACGATAACATGCGGGGCACTCATACCTTATCCGCCTCCTCATCCAGTCAGGGTTGCGGGAAGCATACCGCGCCGAAGAACCTCTGGCTGGTGATCAACGGCACACCGGTCCGGGACACTTGGCCGGAAAGGGCACACAGGCGTACAAGGTTTGTCAGCCTCGGCCACCTGTGTGCGCTTCCCGTCAGTTCCAGGCCAGCCGTGAACGGCGGCGCCGGGGGGCGCCGCCGTCTTGCTGCCAGGGGTTATTCGACCCAGTCAAATGTGCGGGTGACGGCTTTCTTCCAGCCGGCGTACAGCTTCTCGCGGTGCCCGGCGTCCATCCGCGGCGTCCACTCGTGGTCCTTGCCCCAGTTGACGCGCAGATCCTCGACCGCCTTCCAGAAGCCGACGGCCAAGCCGGCGGCGTAGGCGGCGCCGAGCGACGTCGTCTCGGCCACGGTCGGGCGGACGACCGGCACGCCCAGGATGTCGGACTGGAACTGCATCAGGGTGTTGTTGAACACCATGCCGCCGTCCACCTTGAGCGCGGTCAGGTTGACGCCCGAGTCCTTGTTCATGGCGTCCAGCACCTCGCGCGTCTGGTAGGCGGTGGCCTCCAGGGCGGCGCGGGCGATGTGGTTCTTGGTGATGTAGCGCGTCAGGCCGACGATGGCGCCGCGCGCGTCGCTCTTCCAGTAGGGCGCGAACAAGCCGGAGAAGGCCGGCACGATGTAGATGCCGCCGCTGTCTTCCACGGCCCCGGCATAATCCTCGACATGCTTGGAGAAGTCGAAGAGCTTGAGGTTGTCGCGCAGCCACTGCACCAGGGCGCCGGTGATGGCGATGGAGCCTTCCAGGGCGTAGACGGCTTTCTGAGCGCCGATCTTGTACGCCAACGTGGTCAGCAGGCCGTTCTTGCTCTGGACCGGCGTGGTGCCGGTGTTGAGCAGCATGAAGCAGCCGGTGCCGTAAGTGTTCTTGGCTTCGCCGACGCTGAAGCAGGTCTGGCCGAAGAGCGCGGCCTGCTGGTCGCCCAGGTCGCCGGCCACGGGGATGCCGGCCAGGGTGCCGGTCGCCGTGCCGTAGACCTCGCTGGACGGCCGGATGGCCGGCAGCATGGCGCGCGGGACGCCCATGATCTTGAGGATGTCTTCGTCCCAGTCCAGCGTCTTCAGGTTCATCAACATCGTGCGGCTGGCGTTCGAGACGTCGGTGACGTGCACGCCGCCGTTCGGGCCGCCGGTCAGGTTCCAGATGACCCAGGTGTCGATGTTGCCAAACAGGACTTCGCCCTTCTCGGCCTTGGCGCGCACACCCTCGACGTTGTCCAGGATCCACTTGATCTTGGGGCCGGAGAAGTAGGTGGCCAGCGGCAGGCCGACCTGCGGGCGGAAGCGGTCCTGGCCGCCGTCTTTGGCCAGCTCGTTGCAGATCTGGTCGGTGCGGGTGTCCTGCCAGACGATGGCGTTGTAGACCGGCTTGCCAGTGGCCTTTTCCCAGACCACGGTGGTCTCACGCTGGTTGGTGACGCCGACCGCGGCGATATCCTTGGGATCCACGCCGCTCTTCTTGAGCGCGCCGGCGATGACTTCCTGGGTGCGGGTCCAGATTTCGATCGGGTTGTGTTCGACCCAGCCCGGCTTGGGATAGATCTGCTCGTGTTCCTTCTGATCCAGACCGACGACCTTGCCGGCATGATCGAAGATCATGAACCGGGTGCTGGTCGTGCCCTGGTCAACAGCGGCTGCGTACTTCGCCATGGGATGGTTCCTTTCCAGAGAGTTGGATGTGGTGGGCGGCGCGGCGATGTGGAGGGGCCGCCAGCGGGCCGACCCCTCCCGGAAGCACCGGGCCGCGGAGAGAACTACTCGACCCAGTCAAACGTGCGGGTGACGGCTTTCTTCCAGCCGCCGTACAGCTTCTCGCGCTGCGGGCTCTTCATCTGCGGCGTCCACTCGTGGTCTTTGCCCCAGTTGACGCGCAGGTCTTCGACCTTGTTCCAGTAGCCGACGGCCAGGCCGGCGGCGTAGGCGGCGCCGAGCGACGTCGTCTCGGCCACAGTCGGCCGGATCACGGGGACGCCCAGCACATCGGACTGGAACTGCATCAGGGTGTTGTTGAACACCATGCCGCCGTCCACCTTGAGGGCCTTGAGCTTGACGCCCGAGTCCTTGTTCATGGCGTCCAGCACCTCGCGCGTCTGGAAGGCGGTGGCCTCCAGGGCGGCGCGGGCAAAGTGGCCTTTGTTGACGTAGCGGGTCATGCCGACGATGGCGCCGCGCGCGTCACTCTTCCAGTAGGGCGCGAACAAGCCGGAGAAAGCGGGCACGAAGTAGATGCCGCCGTTGTCCTCGACCGTGCTCGCCAGCGCTTCGACATCGGCCGACTTGGCGATCAGGCCGAGGTTGTCGCGCAGCCACTGCACCAGGGCGCCGGTGATGGCGATGGAGCCTTCCAGGGCGTAGACGGCTTTCTGAGCGCCGATCTTGTACGCCAACGTGGTCAGCAGGCCGTTCTTGCTCTGGACCGGCGTGGTGCCGGTGTTGAGCAGCATGAAGCAGCCGGTGCCGTAAGTGTTCTTGGCTTCGCCGACGCTGAAGCAGGTCTGGCCGAAGAGCGCGGCCTGCTGGTCGCCCAGGTCGCCGGCCACGGGGATGCCGGCCAGGGTGCCGGTCGCCGTGCCGTAGACCTCGCTGGACGGCCGGATGGCCGGCAGCATGGCGCGCGGGACGCCCATGATCTTGAGGATGTCTTCGTCCCAGTCCAGCGTCTTCAGGTTCATCAACATCGTGCGGCTGGCGTTCGAGACGTCGGTGACGTGCACGCCGCCGTTCGGGCCGCCGGTCAGGTTCCAGATGACCCAGGTGTCGATGTTGCCGAAGAGCAGTTCACCCTTGGCGGCGCGCTGCTTGGCGCCCTTGATGTTGTCCAGGATCCAGCGGATCTTGGGGCCGGAGAAGTAGGTCGCCAGCGGCAGGCCGACTTTCTTGCGGAAGCGGTCCTGGCCGCCGTCCTTGGCCAGCTTGTTGCACAGGACGTCGGTGCGGGTGTCCTGCCAGACGATGGCGTTGTAGACCGGCTGACCGGTGGCCTTCTCCCAGACCACCGTGGTTTCGCGCTGGTTGGTGACGCCCACGGCGGCCAGATCCTGCGCCGAGATCCCGGCCTTCTGCAGAGCGCCGGTGATCACTTCCTGCGTGCGCTGCCAGATTTCCATCGGGTCGTGTTCGACCCAACCCGGCTTCGGATAGATTTGCGCGTGCTCTTTCTGGTCGACGCCCACGACCTTGCCGGCATGATCAAAGATCATGAAGCGGGTGCTGGTCGTGCCCTGGTCGACTGCGCCTACATATTTCGTCATCTTCGGTTCTCCTCACAAGGACGAGAAACGGGCAGGAGAGGCTGGGCGGCCGGCCGATGGGGCGCGGCCTCTCCCTAAGCTTTGGTCCACGTGTCGAGCGCTGTTTTGAGCAGCAGGTGCGACGACGTGGCCCCGGGGTCTTGATGGCCGGCGCTGCGCTCGCCGAGATAGCTGGCGCGGCCCTTGCGGGCCACCAGCGGGATGGTGTCGCGCTTGCCCTGGTCGGCGGCGCGCTCGGACTGAACCAGCGCCTCGCCGAGACCGCTGGTGGCGGTCTTGAGCGCGTTCAGGGCCGGGGTGAGGGCGTCGACCATGGTCTTGTCGCCCAGGTTGGCCTTGCCGCGCATGACGACGCCGTTGACGCCCGCCTGGAGGGCGGCGGTCCAGTCCGCCAACGTCAGTTCCAGTTTTCCCGCCGTGGCCGTGCCCATCTGCATGAACAGCGTGCCATACAGCGGTCCGCCGGCGCCGCCCACGGTCGAGACCAGCGTCATGCCGACGGTCTTCAGCACCGTGCCGATGTCCTTGTCGGCCACGCCCGGCAGCTTCTCGAGCGCCGCCTGCATGCCGCGGTGCATGTTGGCGCCGTGGTCGGCATCGCCGATGGCGGAATCCAGCTGGGTCAGGTACTCCTTATTCTCGGCTACCGCCGCGGCGAAAGCCCTAATCCAGTCGATGACGGCGTCGCGTGAGATGGTCATGGTGAGGTGTTTTAGAGGAGGGGGTGATGACGTCAGGTGGCCTGGAGGGGCAAGCCCTCGCGGCCACCTGACGACGTTCACACCCGGACCGATCGACTACATGCCCCAGCGCAGGCCGGCCGTCTTGACGGGCGCGTCCCACAGCTTGGTCATTTCGTCGTCCAACTTCAGCAGGGTGATGGAGCACCCGGCCATTTCCAACGACGTGATGTACGAGCCGATCAGGTTGCGCGCGATCTTGATGCCGCGGCCGCTCAGGAACTTGTTGAGCTCGTTGTAGACCACGTACAGTTCGATGAGCGGCGTGCCGCCCATGCCGTTGACGAAGGCCAGGACCTCGTCGCCGCTCTTGTAGGGCAGGTCGTCCACGACGGCCTTGGCCATCATCTCGACGATCTCGGCGACGGGCTTGAGCTTCATGCGCGTGCGGCCCGGCTCGCCGTGAATGCCGATGCCGATCTCCATCTCGTCCTCGGGCAGGTCAAAGGTCGGCTTGCCGGCGTGCGGGACGGTGCAGGAGGTCAGGGCCATGCCCATGGTGCGGCCCTGGGCGTTGACCTTGCGGCAGATGTCGGCGACGTCCTTGAGGGCGCGCTTCTGCTCGGCGGCGGCGCCCGTGATCTTCTCGGCGATCACGGTGATGCCCACGCCGCGGCGTCCGGCGGTGTAGAGCGAGTCCTGCACCGCGACGTCGTCGTTGGTGACGACGGCCTCGACCTCGATGCCCTCGGCGCGGGCCAGGTCGGCGGCCATTTCAAAGTTCATGATGTCGCCGGTGTAGTTCTTGACGATGTGCAGAACGCCGGCGCCGCCGTTGACGGCCTTGGTCGCTTCCAGCATCTGGTCCGGCGTCGGCGAGGTGAAGACCGCGCCTGGGCAGGCGGCATCCAGCATGCCGTAGCCGACGAAGCCGCCGTGCATGGGCTCGTGGCCCGAGCCGCCGCCGGAGATGACGCCCACCTTGCCCTTCAGCGGCGCATCCGCGCGCACGATGAAGTTCGGGTTGTAGTGGACCTTCACCAGGTCGGCATGGGCGTGGGCGATAGCCTGCAGTTCTTCAACGACCACGTCTTCCGGTTTGTTGATCAGTTTTTTCATGAAGGAGACCTCCTGCCAGGCGTCGGTTTAGGCAGTTACTTCTTGTCGGGCAGGTTGGCCGCCACGACCAGGTCGTACACCCAGAAGCCGATCGGGCCGGCAATGGCGGGGATGAGCACCGGCGCGATCAGCCAGTAGAAGTTGGGATCGAACAGGTCCTTGGTGCCCACCAGCATACCGAAGATGCGCGGGCCCAGGTCGCGGGCCGGATTGATGGAGTAGCCGCTCGGGCCGCCCAGGGACAGGCCGACCGCCAGCACGGTGCCGCCGACCAGGAAAGGTCCCATGTTGTGCATCAGGCCGAGGTTCTTGCTGTCACCGCTGGCCGCAATACCCCAGGCCAGGACGAGGGTGCCGAAGAACTCAGCCACGCACGCGATCGCCAGCGAGTACGGGACCGACGTGGCGTCCTTGGTGGCGCCCCAGAAGGTCATGGTCATCGCGCTGCCGGGGCCAGTGCTCCAGACGTTGGGCATGCCGGCGGCCTGCAGGCCGTCCATGTAGACCAGGTAGACGCCCAGAGCGCCCAGGAACGCGCCGACCAACTGCGCGCCGATGTACGGGGCCACCTTGGACCACGGGAACCCGCGCCGGAAGGCCAGGCCCAGCGTGACCGCAGGATTGAGGTGCGCGCCCGAGACACCGCCGGACACGAACACGGCGACGATCACCGCGAAACACCATCCGATCGTGATGGTGTTCCAGTTGTAGGCTCCGCCGGCCAGGCGCGGGGCCAAGCCGACATTGGCGACGACACCGTCGCCCAACAGAATGAGGATGAAGGTCCCGAAGACCTCTCCAATCAACTCACTCATCAAGCCTTTCGATTTCATCGTGCATTCTCCTGAGCAGGTTGTGGGGTAAAAAACGTATGCAAGTGCGTGGTGCCCAGAACGGGCGCAAGCTGAGGCACAAGAAGGTTGGCGCTGTATCACCTCCTGATCCGAGACGGCCAGCCTGCACGTTCTGCCGCGAGCGACGACAAACCACACCCGCCGCGCAATGCTCGGCAGTGTCAGGTCGGGCCTATGTCAGTTGTCTCGTTTTGCCTGTGAACCCAGCCGGCGTGGCAGCCTGTGCAAGCGGCTGGTGAGAGTTGATGTCTCCAAACGGAAACACTCAACCACAATAACGGGGTAATCCAATTAGGTCAAATGTGAATCGAAAACCGTTTCTTTTTGAAACAGTACTCCGGTACTCTTGATTTCATTTTGAAACAGCCCTCAAGTCAGGGAGAAATCATCGACCGAGAGACCAAACTCGCGCATCTTTCGCCACAATGTGGTCCGGCCGATGCCCAGGAGCTGTGCCGTGCGGGTGAGGTTGCCGCCGGTGGCGCGCGCCGCGTTGAGGATCGCCGCCCGTTCGGCCTCGCTCAAGCTGCGCACCGGCTCAGTCAGCGCCTTGCCCGGCACGATCGCGCGGCGCTCGCGCACCGTGGTGGGCAGATGCTCGAGGCGGATCGGCTCGCCGTCGCACAGCAGGGCCGCCCGCTCCAGGACGGACTCCAACTCACGCACGTTGCCGGGCCAGGGATAGGCCTCCAGGGCCGCCTGGGCCGGCGTCGACAGGCGCACTCCGTGCCCGATCTGGGCCGACAGCCGGTCCAGCATGCGCGTCAGCAAGTCGGGGATGTCTTCCGGCCGGTCGCGCAGGGGCGAGATCAAGATCACGAACGAGCTCAGCCGGAAGAGCAAGTCAGACCGGAGGCTGCCGTCGGCCACGCGATCCTCCAACGGCACATGGCTGGACGCGATCAGGCGCACGTCTACGGGGATCACGCTTTTGCCGCCCAGCCGGATAACATCGCCGGCCTCGATCACGCGCAGCAGCGCCGACTGCATGTCCAGCGAAAGGGCGTCGACCTCGTCCAGGAAGAGCGTGCCGCCGTTGGCCAGCTCGAACTTGCTGGGCTGGCCGCCGCTCTGACCGGTGTGAAAGGCCCCGGCCTCAAAGCCGAGGAACTCGGCCAGGGCCAGCTCGCGCGGGATAGCGCGGCAGTTGATAGACAGGAACGGCCCGCTGGCGCGCCGGCCGCTGTTGTGGATGGCGCGCGCCAGCACGTTCTTGCCGGTCCCGGCCTCGCCCTGGATCAGCACGCAGGCGCGCGCGTCGGCGGCCGCCAGCGCCTGGCGCCGGACACGGCGCATGGCCGCGCTTTCGCCGACCATGTCGGCCAGCGTCAGGCGCGCCTGTGCCCCGACCAGGCGGTGTACCAGTTGATGGACCTGCTCGATCCGGCGCAGCATCAGGATGAAGTTGGCGGGCGTGCCGTCCGGTTGGCGCACGATGCGCAGGCTGGCCAGGCACGTCATCACGCCCTCGGCCAGGGGGAAGCCCACTTCCTCGTCGCCGACGTCCTCGCCCCGCTCGAGCGCGGCGCGCAGCGGCTCCGGCATGCGCACGTAATCAGTCACCCGGCGCCCCATGACGGCCGCCGGCTTCAGGTTGAGGAGCTTGCCGGCCTGCACGTTGACGTGCATCAACAGGCCCTGGGCGTTCCAGACCACGACGCCGTCGGACGATGCGTCCAGGGTGGAGTTCAACTCCGTTGCCCGCGCATTCGCCTCGGCCGTCAGCAGATCGGCCTGGAGCTGGTTTTCGATCGCGCGAGCCGCCGCCAGCGCCAGCCCGGCCGCGTACACGTTGAATTGCCCGGTGGCCGCCAGCAGCCCGATGGCGCCGACGGCCTGGCCTTCCAGATTGAAGACCGGGGCGGCGGCGCTGGCCAGCTCATGGAAGAAGCTCAGGAAGTGCTCGGCGCCGACGATCTGGATCGGGCCGCCGTCCAGCAACGCCGACGAGAACGCGATGGTGCCGGTCTGGTTCTCGTGCAGAAAGACGCCGCGGCGCACGCCCAACGCGGTGAGCCGCCCCAGGATCGGGCCATCGCCCAGGGCCTCCAGCACGCACGTCGTGCTGTCGACCAGGATCAGGGCGACGCCGGCGCCTTCGATTTGCTGATAGACGTCTTCCATGATCGGCCGGGCGATGGCGACCAGCGGGCGGCTCTGGCGCAAGGTCAGCGCCAGGACGCTTTCATTCAGGGCCGCCCAGCTCGGCGGTGCGTAGGGGTTCAGCCGCGGGGCGCAGCGCTGCCAGGAGGCCACCACCAGCGGGTTGAGGCCGTCCAACGGGACGCCCGTTTGCGTGTAATGCTCCCAGGCACGGGTGAGGTGCCCCAGATCCGGCCGGGACGTCTCGAGCGGCACAGATGCCTCCCACCGAAGGATGATCGCAACTGCGTGGACGCGTCAAAGTGTAGTCCGGCGCTCAGGTTTGGTCAAACCGCGGCGCGGGCCGGCCGGCCGCACGGTATAATCGCGCCATGCCTTATCTGACCCTGCACGGGCATTTCTATCAACCGCCACGCGAAAACCCCTGGACAGAAGAGATCGACCGCGAGCTGACCGCCGCGCCCTTTCACGATTGGAACGAACGCATCAATGAGGAATGCTACCGCGCCAACGCCTTTGCCCGCGTGCTGGGTGACGACGGGCGCGTGGTGGACATCCTCAACAACTACGCTTACCTGTCGTTCAACTTCGGCCCCACCCTGCTCTTCTGGCTGCGCCGCCACTCACCGGACGTGTACGCGCGCGTCCAGGAGGGCGACGCCCTCAGCCGCCAGCGCCTGGGCCACGGCAACGCCATCGCCCAGGTCTACAACCACATGATCCTGCCGCTGGCCAACCGGCGGGATAAGCTGACCCAGGTGCGCTGGGGGCTGGCCGACTTCCGCTACCACTTTGGGCGCGACGCCGAGGCGCTCTGGCTGGCCGAGACGGCCGTGGACGACGAGACGCTGGACGTGCTGGCTGAAGCCGGCCTGCGCTTTGTCATCCTGGCGCCATCACAGGCGGCGCGCGTGCGGCGCTTGAGCGGCGGCGACTGGCACGACGTCAGCGACGGCCGGGTTGACCCCTCGCGCGCCTACCTGTGCCGGCTGGCCAGCGGTTGTTCCATCGCCGTGTTCTTCTACGACGGCACGCTGGCGCACGATCTGAGCTTCGGCGACAGCCTCAGCAGCAGCCACCGGCTGGTGGACCGGTTGTGGCGCTGCGTGGACCCCGCCCGCGCGCACGCGCAGTTGATCCACGCCGCCACCGACGGCGAGACGTTCGGCCACCACAAGAAGCTGGCCGAACGCACCCTGATCTACGCTTTCACGCAGGTGGCCCCGGCGGCCGGCTTCGAGCTCGTCAACTACGCCACGTACCTGGAACTGGCGCCGCCGGAGTGGGAGGTGGAGGTCAAGCCCAACACGGCCTGGAGCTGCGCCCACGGCCTGGGCCGCTGGAGCCGGGACTGCAGCTGCGCTACCGGCCGGGTGCCCGGCGGCCACCAGCGCTGGCGGGCGCCGCTGCGCGCCGCGCTGGACCGCCTGCGGGACACGCTGGCTGAGCTGTTTGAGCGCGAAGGGGACGCCTTGCCGGGCGACGACCCGTGGGGCGCGCGCGACGCCTACGGCGAGGTTCTGGCCGACCGCACGCCGGAGCGCCTCGACGCGTTCCTGCACAAGCACGCCGGCCGCAAACTGACGGCGGAGGAGCGCGAGCGCGCCCTGACGCTGCTGGAGATGCAGCGCCACGCCCAGCTCATGTACACGAGCTGCGGCTGGTTCTTCGACGACATCAGCGGGCTGGAGACCGCCCAGGTGCTGAAGTACGCGGCCCGCGCCATCGATCTGGCCAGCCGCTTTCAGGCGCGCGACCTGGCCGCGGCCCTGCTGCAAGACCTGGCCAAGGCCCCCAGCAACCTGCCGGCCCACCCCACCGGCGCTGACGTCTATCGGCAATTGGTGCTGCCCGTGGCTATCCGGCCCGAGCATGTGGCGGCCAGCTACGCCATCGCCGCCCTGGTGGATCCGTTCCCGCTGCGCTTCCGGCGCCATGCTTACCGCCTCGAGCAGACCGATAGCAGCGTCCGCCAGGTCGGCGATTACCGCCTGGCCTGCGGCCATGTGCGCCTGACGTCTGATTTCACCGGCCAGCAGACCGGGTGGACCTATGCCGCCCTGCACCTGGGCGGCTACAACTTCGCGGCGTCCGTCGTATACTGCCAGGAGCCGCAGGATGGACGCAAGGTCTGCGCCCTGCTCAACGACCAGCCGGCCGACACGAGCATCTCGGCGCTGATGCGGCTGCTCAAGGTGGCCCTCGGCCCCACCGTGTACGGCCTGGGGGATGTGCCGCCCTCGGATCGGCGCCGGCTCATGAAGGTGCTGGACGAAGCCGTGCTGACCGGGCTGGCCCAGTCGTTCCAGCAGATCTACATGCAGCATCTCGGCACGATCGCGGCGCTGCACGACGCCCACATGGCAGTGCCGCCGGAACTGCGCGTGGCCGCCGAATATACGCTCAGCCATCAGCTGGCTCAGGCCGCGCGCGAACTTGTGAACGAGCCGGACGAGGCGGCCGCGGCCAACCTGGCCGGCGTGCTGGAACTGGCCGCCCGCGACGGGATCTCGCTGGATCGCGGCGAGGCCATCCGGCTGCTGGAGCAGGCCGTGGACGACGGGCTGCGCGCCGCCGTCCAATCCAGCAACGGCACGAACCAGCACCACCATTACGAGCGTCTCAACCGCCTGATCGCGGCCACCGATCGCCTGGGCCTGGAGATCCGGCCCGCTCGCGCGCAGGAGAGCTTGCTGTACCACCTGCGCCAACGGTCCGGCAACCTGCCGATCGTGGCGCTGGAACTGGCCGAGCGCCTGCGGATCTCGCCACAGGCGGTGACCTACCGCGAGAAATAGGATCGGCCGCCCGGCCCGTCCACCTGACCGTCAAGGAGCGCCCATGCCCACCCTCGACGCCAACGCCATCGCCTCCGTTGTCGGCGCCTACGCCAGCGCGCCGTTCGATCTGCTGGGTCTGCACCCCAACCCGGCCGGCCCTGGCCTGGTGGTCCGCACCTTCCAGCCGGAGGCCGCCACCGCGGCCGTCCAACGGTCCAGCCCGGAGGGTGTGACGCAGACGCCGATGGAGCGCCTGCACGAAGCCGGCTTTTTCGAGGCCGTCTTCCCCGAGGGGGAGGCGTTCTTCGAGTATCAGCTCGTGCTCACCGACCCCAACGGCCAGACGACGGTGGTCGACGACCCATATCGCTTCGCGCCGGTGCTGAGCGAGACGGACCTGTATCTGTTCAACGAGGGCAATCTGGTCCGGGCGTACACCCAGCTCGGCGCGCACCCGAGCGTGCACCAACACGTCGCGGGCACGCTCTTCACGGTCTGGGCGCCCGGCGCTCAGCGCGTCAGCGTCGTCGGCGACTTCAACCGCTGGGATGGCCGGCGCCACCCGATGCGGCCGCGCGGCGCCAGCGGCCTGTGGGAGCTGTTCCTGCCCGGCGTCGGCCCCGGCACCGTCTACAAGTACGAGATCAAGAGCCGCTTCCTCGGGTTCATGGTGAAGAAAGCCGACCCCTACGGCTTCGCGTCCGAGGTGCGGCCCAACAACGCCTCGGTCGTGTACGACCTGACGCAATACCAGTGGCAGGACGCAGACTGGCTGGCCAACCGCAAGACGCGGCAGAGCTTGGACGCGCCCCAGGCCATCTACGAAGTCCACCTGGGCTCGTGGCGGCGCGGCCCGGACGGCCGCTGGCTGACCTACCGCGAGCTGGCCGATGAGCTCGTCCCCTACGTCCGGGACCTGGGCTTCACGCATCTGGAGCTGATGCCGGTGGCCGAGCACCCCTTCGACGGCTCGTGGGGCTACCAGGTCACCGGCTATTTCGCGCCCACGTCGCGCTTCGGCTCCCCAGATGACTTCCGCTACTTCGTCGACCGCGCGCACCAGGCCGGCCTGGGCGTGATCGTAGACTGGGTGCCCGCGCACTTCCCCAAGGACGAGCACGGCTTGGGTTACTTCGACGGCACGCACCTGTACGAGCACGCCGACCCGCGCCAGGGCGAGCACAAAGACTGGGGCACGTTCATCTTCAACTTCGGCCGCAACGAGGTGCGCAACTTCCTGCTCAGCAACGCGCTCTTCTGGCTTGAGCAGTACCACATCGACGGCCTGCGCGTGGACGCGGTGGCCTCCATGCTCTATCTGGATTACTCGCGCAAATCCGGCGAGTGGGTCCCCAACCGCTTCGGCGGCCGCGAGAACCTGGAGGCCGTGGACTTCCTCAAGCGCTTCAACGAGCTGGTCCACGAGCACTTCCCGGACGCGCTCACCTACGCCGAGGAGTCCACGTCTTGGCCGATGGTCTCGCGCCCGGTTTACCTGGGCGGCCTGGGCTTCGACCTGAAGTGGAACATGGGCTGGATGCACGACATGCTCGAGTACTTCCAGAAGGACTCGGTCTTCCGGCGCTACCACCACAACGCCCTGACCTTCGCCATGATGTACGCCTTCAGCGAGAATTTTGTCCTGTCGTTCTCGCATGACGAGATCGTCTACGGCAAGCGCTCGATGCTCAATAAGATGCCGGGCGACGACTGGCAGCGCTTCGCCAACTTGCGGGCGCTGTATGCCTACATGTACGCCCACCCCGGCAAGAAACTGCTGATGATGAGCTGCGAGTTCGGGCAGTGGAATGAGTGGAACTTCCAGACCGGCCTGGACTGGCAGCTGCTGGACCCGGCCCAGGCCGGCAGCGAGCGCCATCGCCAGGTGCTGCAGTACGTGCGCGACCTCAACCACCTGTACCGGGCCGAGCCGGCGCTCCACGAGGTGGACTTCCACTGGGACGGCTTCCAGTGGATCGACTTCCGCGACGTCGACAACAGCATCGTGTCATTCGTGCGCTACGCCAAGGAAAAGCGCGAAGGCCTGGTGGTGGTGGCCAACTTTACGCCCGTGCCGCGCACGGGCTACCGGGTGGGTGTGCCGGTGCCCGGCTTCTATCACGAGATTCTGAACAGCGACGCGGCCGTGTACGGGGGCAGCAACCTGGGCAACGCCGGCGGCCGGCCGTCCGAGCCCACCGCCTGGCAGGGACAGCCCAACTCGGTCGTCATCACCATCCCACCGCTGGGCGTGGTGTTCCTCAAGCCGAGCGGCGGAGCGCCGCTGGTGGCCGGAGACTGAGGCCAGGCCAAAGTCCAGGCCGCCGCTCCGCGCGCCGCAGGCTTTCGCCCAACAAAAAAAGCAGGCCGCCCAGATCCGGCGGCCTGCTTTTCGGTTTCGGCCCGGCGCGGCTTAGCGCCCGCCGGTCACCTTGCGCAACTCGTCGCAGGCCCGGCACGAGCCATCCGGCCGCACGATCGAGAAGCCGCCCATCGGGTCATCGCCGTACAGGCGGAAGTCCACGTTCCAGATAATCATCAGCCGCACCACGCCGCTGTTCTTGGCCAGGTTGGCGGCCTCGCCCAGCCACTGCGCCTGCTCCGCCACGCTGGTGTCGGCGGCCCAGGCGAAGGTGGACGGCAGCCCGCCGAAGCCTTCCGGCGACAGGAAGCCGAGCTCGGTGAAGCACAGCCGGCGCGCGCCGCCGAAGGCGTTGTAGTACGTGCTCACCATGGTCTGGTAGTAGCGCGAGTAGAAATCGGACGGGTTGCGCGGATCGCCCGAGGTCTGCACCGGGCTGACGATGCCCTCGTTGTAGTGGATGCCCAGGCAGTCCATGTAGTTGGCGGCCCCGGCGGCGGCCATGCCGCGCACGTAGCGGTCGTCATTCCAGACATGGTCCAGGCCGAAGGCGCCTTCGGCGCCCGTCGGCGCCGGCGCGCCGGAGATCACCAGCGTGCTGGCATTGGCGCCCTTGATGGCGCCGTACGCCCGCCGCAGCAGGTCGGTGTACGCGGTCGGGCTGATCTGCCCGGCCGGCCACTCGCGGTCGATGTTCATCTCGTTCCAGACTTCGATGCCGTCCGCGCCCAGCCGCGCCAGGCCGCCCACAAAGGCGGCGTAGGCGTCGTAGTTGGCGCCGCCGGAGATGTCGCCGGGATGACCGACCACGCCCAGCAGGATCTTAAAGCCCTGGGCATGCGTGTCGTTGATCATGCTGGCAAAGTCACTGGCGGCCATGCCCGGCGACCAGCGCACCTGCCGCTTGACCCAGTACATGCCCGCGAACTTCATCTTGTCCGGGAACGAGAAGGTGTCCACGTGGCCGCCCAGTTCAAACGAGCCTCCGCTGGCCGGCGGCGGCACCGACGTGACCGGCGGCTGGGTGGGCTGGGTGCTCGGGGCCGGCGTGGCCGTCGCCGAACCGCCGCCCTGGCCGGGGATGATCAACTGCTGGCCTACCAGGATGCGGTTGGGGTTGGTGATGCCGTTGGCGGCCATCAGCGCCTGGGTGGTGACGCCAAAGCGGGCCGCGATCTTGGCCAGCCAGTCGCCGGCCTGCACGATGTAGATCCCGCCGCTGGTCGGCGGCTGGGTGGCCGGGGCCGGCGTCGACGGCGCCGGAGTAGCCGGCGCGGGCGTCGGATTGGCGCTGCCCTGCCCGGGGATGACGAGGCGCTGGCCGACAAAGATCAGGCTCGGGTTGGCGATGTTGTTGGCGGCCATGATCGCCGACAGCGGCACGCCAAAACGGGTGGCGATGCGCGACAGCCAGTCCCCGGACTGCACGATATAGACCGAACTGCCGGTGTTGCCCGGGGACGGCGGCGCGCTCGTCGGCGCACTGCCGCCGCCGGTGGGGATGACCAGCCGCTGCCCGACAAAGATCAGATTCGGGTTGGCCAGGCCGTTGGCGTCCAGGATCGCCTGGACGGTCACGCCGAAGCGCGTGGCGATCTTCGCCAGCCAGTCGCCGGGCTGGACGATGTAAATCGTGTCGGCCAAGGCCGTCTGCACGCTGGTCAGCACCAGCGCCAACGCCACGATCACGGTGACGAATTTCTTCATCGTTGCCTTACTCCTGATGCGCAGTTTCGCTTGACCCGGGGTCCAGAGCGGCCCAAACAGGCCAGCCCCGCCGACCACCGCTCTGACGCACAACAGCCACGTTTGGTTCCAGACTGTTGGAACTCGGTTGGACTATAACAGAGCGCCGCCGGCCGGACAAGTCGCCGGCGGCCATGACCTCAGTCGTTTGAAATCACACTCTATTCTATGGTACGCTTGCCATAACCAATAAGCGACCAAAAGGAACAAGAATGTCTGAGGCCCTCCCCGCTGAACCCCAGATCTACGACAACATCCTGGACACGATTGGGCATACTCCGCTGGTGCGCCTGCACAACCTGGCGCGCGGCCTGCGCTGCGCGTTGGTGGCCAAGGCCGAGTTCTTCAACCCCGGCGGTTCGGTGAAAGACCGGATCGGGCGCAATATCGTGGAGGCGGCTGAGCGCGAGGGGCGCCTCAAGCCGGGCGGCACCGTGGTGGAGGCCACGTCTGGCAACACCGGCGTCGGGCTGGCCATGGTGTGCGCGATCAAGGGCTACAAGTCGGTGTTCGTCATGCCGGACAAGATGAGCCAGGAGAAGATTCGGCTGCTGCGGGCCTTCGGCTCCAAGGTCATCATCACCCCCACCGCCGTCGCCGCCGACGACCCGCGCAGCTACACCGAGGTGGCCAAACGTGTGGTCGCCGAGACGCCCAACGCCATCCTGGCCAACCAGTATCACAACCCCGAGAACCCGCGCAGCCATTACCTGACCACTGGGCCCGAGATCTGGGAACAGACCGCCGGCCGCGTCACCGACGTGATCCTGGGGATGGGCACCGGCGGCACGATCACGGGCGTCGGCCGCTACTTGAAAGAGAAGAACCCCAAAATCCGCATCATCGGCGTGGACCCGTATGGGTCGATCCTGCATGAGACCCACAAGCTCGGCCGCATGCCGGACAACCCCCAGCCGCGCACCTACAAGACCGAGGGCATCGGCGAGGATTTCCTGCCGCTGGCGCTGGACCTGTCCGTCGTCGACGAGGTCATCCAGGTCGGCGACAAGGAGACCTTCCTGACCACGCGCCGTCTGGTCCGCGAAGAGGGCCTCTTCTGCGGCGGCTCGGCCGGGTCAGCCGTGGCCGGCGCCCTGCGTTACTGCCGCGATCTGGGGCCGGAGCGCCTGGTGGTGGTGCTGCTGCCGGACTCGGGCTCGCGCTATCTGAGCAAAGTCTTCGACGACGACTGGATGCGCGAGAACGGCTTCCTGGAATCGGCCTGGGCCGGCGCCACGGCCGCCGACGTGCTGGCCACCAAGAAATTGCGCGCCGTGATCACGGCCGCGCCGGAGGAGAAGGTCAGCGCCGTGGTCGAGAAGATGAAGCGCCACGATATCTCGCAGGTGCCCGTGGTGGACGAAGCCGGCCAATTACTCGGGATGGCCACCGAGGTCGATCTGCTCAACCATCTGGTGCTGGCCGACCACCGCCACAGCCCGGACGAGCGCATCGCCGACCTGATGCGCGGCGAGGTGGCCACCCTCGGACCGGACGCCACCCTGGAGAGCCTGATGAGCGTCTTTGTCCACGGCCACGCCGCCGTCGTCCTGGAGGCGGATCGCGCCGTCGGCATCTTGACCAAGATCGACATCCTGGACTATCTTGCCAGTCACTGACGCCCGCCGCCGGCCCAGCCCGCCAGCCAACGAGAGCCTATGATCCCACACGAGAGCCCCGATCTTCGCATCGTGCCAGTCAACGCCGTCATCGAGCACGAGTACAACGACGATCAGCGCACGACCCCGCTCATCAAACGTCTGCAAGCCGAGGGCGTGCTCAAGAACCCGCCGCTGGTGGCGCCGCTGGACGGCGGCGGCCCCGGTCAGCCGCTGCGTTACGTGGTCCTGGACGGCGCCAACCGGTGCACGGCGCTGGCCCAGCTCGGTTACCCGCACATCCTGGTGCAGGTGGTGCAGTACGAGCCGCCCCAGGTGACGCTCAGCACCTGGCATCACGCCGTGGCCGGCCTGGAGCCAGAGGCGTTCTGGGCCGCTCTGCACGCCATCGACGGCCTGGACCTGCGCCCCACCGACACCCTCAGCGCGCGCGCCGACCTGGCCCGCCGCGACCTGATTGCTTACGTGATCCGCGCCGACGGCCATGTGCTGGCGGCCCGCTCGCGCGAGCACAGCCTGCACGCGCAGAACCGGCTGCTGAACGCCCTGGTGGATACCTACAAAGCGCGCGGCGCCCTGCACCGCACCGTCTCCAGCGACGTGGTGGAGACGCGCGCCGTCTACCCGGATCTGACCGCGCTCGTGATCTTCCCCAACTACGAGCCGGCCGAAGTGCTGGCGCTGGCCCGCGATGGCGAGCTCTTGCCGCCCGGCCTCACGCGTCACCTGATCCAAGGCCGCGTCCTGCGCGTAAACTACCCGCTCGCCGAGCTGCGCATTGTGGACTCGCTCACCGCGAAAACCGAGCGCCTGCAGGCCTGGGTCAAAGCGAAGTTCGCCGACCGGGCCGTGCGCTACTACGGCGAAGCCACCTTCCTGTTCGACGAATAGGCCGCCGCCGATGCGCCCACCTCGCTCCGCCTGGGCTCTGGCGGCCCTGGCCGCCGCCGCGCTCGCCTGCCAGACCGTCTTGGCGCCGACCGAAACTGTCCCCACGCCCGCGCCCCTGCCCACGCCCACGCCGCCGCGAACGCGGCCGACCGTCGCCGCCACCGCCACGGCTGAGCGCGAACTCGGCCTGAGCCGCGGCGCGCCGCTGCCCGGCGACCAGCCGGCCGAACTGCCGGCCATGACCGTGACCGTCCTGGAGGTGGTGCGCGGCACGGAGGCCTGGGAACGCCTCGCCCAGGCCAACATGTTCAACGAGCCGGCGCCGGAGGGTCAGGAGTATCTGCTGATCCAGCTCCAAGTGGACGTGACGCGCGGCGACTCCCCGCGGGAAGTGGGCGATGCCGACTTCAAAGTCACGGGCGATTTGCGGCGGCGCTATTTCGCGGCGGCGGTGGTCCCGCCGGAACCGGAGCTGAGCGCCGAGTTGCGTGCTGGCGAAAGCGCCTCCGGCTGGGCCGCCTACCTGATCGGCGTGGACGAAGCCAACTTGCTCCTGATGGTCGATCCGCTGGACAACCCGGACGAGACGCCGCCCTACTTCCTGACTCTGGAGCCCGGCGCCCTCGTGGCCGTTGACGCCGGCCTGAACCAGATCTCACCCACCGACCTGGGCACGGACCCGGCCGAGCCGGCGCCGCTCGGCGCCACGGTGGTGAGCGAGGATTGGGAGGTGACCGTGCGCGCCTCCCTCCGAGGCGAGGAAGCCTGGGCCATGGCCCAGGCCGCCAACCAGTTCAATGATCCCCCGCTGCCGGGCATGGAATACATCGCCGTCCAGGTGCAGGTGCGCGCCATCCACACGCAGGACAGCCTCGTCTTCATTGACGGCTACGCGTTCAAGACCCAGGATCGGGACGGCCGCCGCTACGATCCGCCCTCCGTCGTCGATCCCGAGCCGGCCCTGGACGCCGCGCTGTTTCCCGGCGGCACCTACCTGGGCTGGGTCGTGGTGCAGACGCCGCTGCGCGCCCCGGTCGTGCTGGTCTTTCAACCTTTCTTGGATTTCGACAACGTGAATGAGCGCTTCCTGGCGCTCATCCCGCAGGAGTAAAGGCGCTGTGATCAAACCTCTCCAGGGCGCGAACGCCATCCTGACTGGCGGCTCCCAGGGCCTCGGCCCGCTCTTCGCGCGCGCGCTGGCCGAACGCGGTGTGAATGTGGCCCTGGCGGCGCGCTCGGCCGACAAGCTCCAGGCCGCCGCCGCCGCCCTGGCCGGGCTGCCCGGCCGCGTTGTGCCCATCGCCGCCGACGTCACCGCCGCCGCGGACCGCGCCCGTCTGGCTGCCGAGGCGGAGGCCGCCCTCGGCCCCATCGATGTGCTGATCAACAACGCCGGCGTGGAAATCAACAGCCGCTTCGAACGCAAGACAGCGGCCGAGATCGACCAGATCATCGGCACCAACGTCACCGCACCCATGCAGCTCACGCGCCTGATCCTGCCAGGCCTGCTCGCCCGGCGGCGCGGCCATGTAATTAACCTGGCGTCGCTGGCGGGCAAGCTGGGCACGCCCTATGGCTCGGTGTACGGCGCCAGCAAGGCCGCGGTCCTGGCCTGGAGCTGGGCCTTGCGCGTGGAACTGGAGGGTACCGGCGTGAGCGTCTCCACCGTCAGCCCCGGCTTCGTCACGGAGACCGGCCTGTTCGCATACCACCGGTCCACCGCCCATCCCCTGCTGGGCGCCAGCCCGCCGGAGGCCGTGGTGCGCGGGCTGCTGCAGGCGCTTGAGCAAGACGCCGTGGATGTGGTGGTGGCGGCCCGGCCCTTCTGGCTGTTCCAGACCCTGAACGTCTTTTCGCCCAGCCTGGTCATGTGGTTGAATCAGATTACGGGCGTGCGGACCTTCCTCAAACGCATCTACGACAAAGAGCCATCATGACCGGTCAGAAGATTTATCTCGACGACATCGCTTTGTCTGAGGCCTGGGCGCGCCTGTCCAAGGCGCTGGAGGCGGCCGGACGTTGGGGACCGCTGGACGGCGAAGACGTGCCCCTGGACCGCGCCCTGGGGCGCGTGACCGCGGCGCCGATGTGGGCCAAGCTCTCGGCCCCGCACTACCACGCCTCGGCCATGGATGGCTTCGCCATCCGCGCCGCCGAAACAGCAGCCGCCGCCGACAACGCGCCCGTCCAGCTCGCCCTCGGCCCGCTGGGGCCGGCCAAGTACGTGGACACCGGCGACCCCGTGCCGGCCTGGGCCGACGCCGTTGTCCCCATCGAACAGGCGCAACTGCTGGACGAGCGCCAGCAGCCGTGCGACGAGCGGGCCGCCGCCGCCGCCATCGAGATCCGCGCCAGCGTGGCCCCGCGCCAGCACATCCGCCTGCTGGGCGAGGACATGGTCGCCACCGAACTGGTCCTGCCGGCCAACCACAGTCTGCGCCCGGTCGACCTCGGCGCCCTGGCCGGCTGCGGCCACACCAGCGTCTACGTCTACCGTCAGCCGCGCGTGGCCGTGATCCCCACCGGCACCGAACTGGTCTCCATCGGCACGCCGGTCCGCGCCGGCGACATCATCGAGTACAACTCGCTCGTCCTGGCGGCCCAGGTCCAGCAATGGGGCGGCGTGGCCACCCGCTTCCCGATCGTCCCGGACGACCTGGACCGCATCAAGGCCACGGTCGCCACGGCCGCCAGCACCCATGACCTGATCCTGCTAAACGCCGGTTCCTCGGCCGGGTCCGAGGACTTCTCGGCGCAAGTGGTGGCGGCCCTGGGCACTTTGCTGGTGCACGGCATCGCCGTCCGCCCGGGCCATCCCGTAATCCTGGGCGTCCTCGACCGCGCCGGACGCGCCACGCCCATCATCGGCATCCCCGGCTACCCGGTGTCCGCGGCCCTGACCGGCGAGATCTTCGTCGAGCCGCTGCTCGCCCGCTGGCGCGGCCAATCCCCCAGCCAGCCGCCGACACTGCCGGCCGTGCTGACGCGCAAAGTCCTCTCGCCGATGGGCGACGACGAGTACATGCGCGTCACGGTCGGCCGGGTGGGTGACCGCGTGGTGGCCACGCCGCTCGCGCGCGGCGCCGGCGTGATCACGTCGCTGGTGCGCGCCGACGGGCTGGTGCTGATCCCGCGCCACAGCGAGGGCCTGAACGCCGGCGATCCGGTGACGGTGCGGCTGTATCGTCACCCGGACGAGATTGCGCGCACCATCGTCCACATCGGCTCGCACGACCTCACGCTGGACCTGCTGGCCCAATTCCTGGCCGAGCGCGGCGCCGGGCTGTCGTCGGCCAACGTCGGCAGCCAGGGCGGCCTGGTGGCGCTGCGCCGCGGCGAGGCCCACCTGGCCGGCAGCCACCTGCTTGACCCCGAAACCGGCGAGTACAACGTCAGCTATCTGCCGCGCTACCTGCCGGACACGCCCGTGATCCTGCTGACGCTGGTGGGCCGCGAACAAGGCCTGCTTGTGCCGCGCCGCAACCCCAAGCAGATCCGCACCCTGGCCGACCTCGCCCGGCCGGACGTGCGCTTCGTCAACCGCCAGCGCGGCGCTGGCACCCGCGTGCTGCTGGATTACGAAATCGGCAAGCTGGCGCTCAAACCGGAAGACGTGCGCGGCTACGAGTTCGAGGAGTTCACGCACCTGGCCGTGGCGGCCGCCGTCGCCGCCGGCGCCGCCGACTGCGGGCTGGGCATCGCCGCCGCTGCCCGCGCCCTGGAACTCGACTTCGTGCCGCTGTTCAAGGAGCGCTACGATCTGGTGATCCCGCGCCAGTTCTATGAGAGCGCCCTGCTCCAGCCGCTGCTGGACTGCCTGCAGGACGCCCGCTTCCGCGAACAGGTGGCGGCCCTGCCCGGCTACGACGTGCGCCACATGGGCGAAATCGTCGCGCACACGTAGACGCCGATGCCACTGCTCACCCTTGCCAACGACCGGCTGCGGATCGAGATCACGCCCGAACACGGGGCCAGCCTCGTCGACGGGTTGGTGCGCCTGGCGGGCGGCTGGTTCCCGCTGCTGCGCCCCACCCCGCCGGAGGCCGTGGCGGACGGCAACGTGTCGCGGTTGGCCAGCTTCACGCTGGCGCCCTTCTCCAACCGTATTCCGGCCGGGCGTTTCACCTTCGCTGGCCGGGACTTCCAGCTGCGCCCGAACACGCCCGAAGGCCATACTCAACACGGCGACGTGCGCCGCCGGCCCTGGCAGCTGCGCGCCAGCGACGGTGAAAGCGCCACCCTCGCGCTCGATACGCGCGACTTCGCCGACTTCAACTACCCGTTCCCGTTCACGGCCGAGATTCGCTATGCGCTGCAGGCCGGGGAGTTCCATACGGACTTCCGCCTGACCAACGTCGGCGAGGAAGCCATGCCGGCCGGGTTCGGCTTCCACCCCTACTTCCAACGGACGCTGGCCGATCCGGCCGAGTCGGTGACATTGGCGGCGCGCTGCGGCGGCGTGTACGCGGGCCTCATCCCCACCGCGCCGGCCGGCGCCGTGCCGCCCGAGCTGGACTTCGCGCACGAGCGGCCCCTGGCCGACAAGGCCCTCAATCACTGCTTTGCGGACTGGGACGGCCGCGCCACCCTGCGCTGGCCCGGATCCGGCGTCACCGCTACGCTCACCGCCGCCGCCCCGTTGCGGCATCTGGTGCTGTTCGCGCCGGCGGGCGAGGCCTTCTTCGCCGTGGAGCCGGTCACCAACGCCAGCAACGGCTTCAATCTGCACGCGGCCGGGCTGGCCGGGTCCGGGACCCTGGTGCTGGCGCCGGGCGGGTCGGCGGCGGCCCGCTGGACGCTGGCGGTCACCGTCACGGGCCGGGCATGACGTTTCAAAAAGTCTTTCCCGTCCTGACCTCGATCGCCATCATCCTGGCCGTGGCGGCGCTGCGCGAGCGCTCGCGGACTCTGGCGGCCGTGCTGGCGACGATGCCCATCAACATCCCGCTGGCTTTATGGGTGGCGGCCAGCGGCGCAGACAGCAGCCCGGCGGTCCTGGCCGATTTCACGCGCTCGCTGATGTTCAGCCTGATCCCGGCGTTTATCTGGCTCGGCGTGGTGTTCCTGGCTGTGCGCGCCGGCTGGGGGATTCTGCCGGCGATCGGCGCGGCGTACGCGGTCTGGGCGCTGCTGATCGGCGCCTTGTTCGGCTTCGGTCTGCTGCAGTTGCCGCGCGGGTAGCGCGCCTAGGCCGGCGGGGCGGCGGCCAGATGCTGCTGCAGCCAGGCGATGCCCGGCGCGGCCAGGTGCGGGGCGTACGGCATGGCGACCTCATGGTCGGCGCCGACGAGGGGGTGGACGGCCAGCGGCGCCCGCACGCGGCGCGCGACCTCATAGCTCGCGGTGAAATCGCAGATGTGGTCCTGCGTGCCGTGCACCACCAGCACCGGGCACGTGATCTGGTCCAGCCCTTGGCGCAGATGGAAGGGCTCCGCGCGCTCCAGCAGTTCGCGCGGCGTGCGCGCCCCCACCATCCAGGCAAAGTTCTCGCGGATCCCGCGCACGGCAAAGCGGATGCCGTAGCCGATATCAAACGGTGACGCGTAGGCCACGCAGGCCCGCAACCGAACCGCGCCTCCATCGGCGCCGCCCGCCCGGGCCGCCGTGCGCAGGGCCAGGAAGGCGCCCAGGCTGCCGCCGAGCACGGCCAGCCGCTCCGGGTCCACCTCCGGGCGCCCGGCCAGCACCTGCAGGGCCGCCCAGGCCGCCTGCTCGTCGTCGGGCTGCAGGCGCGGCCCCTCGAAGTTCTCGCCGTGAGCGGGCAGGTCCACACAGAACGTGGCCAAGCCGGCGGCGCGGAACGGCGCCAGCGTGACGTCAAAATCGTCCTTGTTCCCGGACAACTGATGGATGCCGAGCACGGCCGGCACGCGCCCGGCGGCGCCGGACGGCAGATGCAACAGGCCGTGCGTGACACCGCGGGCATGCGGCACGACCAGCCGCTCCACGCGGTCGCCGGTGACCGCGCGCAGCCGCGCGTGCAGGCGCTGCTGCACCGGCAGGATGCGGCGGCGCTCAACCATGGGCGTGTGGAAGTAGTGGCCGTCGCCGCCGTAGGCCAGGTTGAGCAGGGTCAAGGCGGTGCGGATGGCGCGCGCGGCGCCGGCCGAGTCGCCTTCGGCCTGGGTCTTGTCGGCGGCCTTCAGGTACGGCGCCGCCGCGTCCTCCCAGACCGTGCGCCACAGCGCCAGCGAGCGCAGGCGGGGCGCCACCACGCCCATCAGGGCCGGGTCGAGGTCCAGGTTGGCCAGGATCGAGCGTGTCTGCGGCGTGTTCAGGAAGGCCGGGCCGAGGCCGAGGCGCAGTCCCAACTCCGCCACACGCGGCGGCGGGCCGGCGACCATGACCCCGGCGTGGGTGGTGACGGGGCCGGTCAGGTGCAGTGAGCGCAGATACTCGGGAAAGGTTGCGGTGTTAAGCATCGCCCCATCAATCGCCATCAGCGGTGCGCGGAGCAAAGCGAAGCGCATCCGCGGCCTGGCGTGCTCAGGCGGCCTATACTTTTCCTTGTTCTCGTTCTAACTGCCTTTCCTGTCAAGTGGGCATTAAAACAGCATCAGGCGGCGTTTGATTGATACCGTTCCGCTTGGAGATTAAACATGCGGGCGTATTCACCGGCCTGTGCCATCAATTCGTTGTGATTGCCCGTCTCGATCAAACAGCCTTCTTTCAACACCAGTATTTTCTGCGCCAGACGCACAGACGACAGCCGATGGGTAACAAAAATGGCCGTGCGGCCTTGTGTCAGTTCGGCAAAACGATTGTAGACGGCGTTTTCGGCAAAAACATCCAAGGCGGCAGTGGGCTCATCCAGGATCAGCAGGGGAACATCGCGCATGAAGGCGCGCGCCAGCGCAATTCTCTGCCATTCACCGCCGGAAAGGTCTTGGCTGTCTTCATGAAAAAGGCGACCCAGCATGGTTTCATATTGGCGAGGCATCGCTTCGATTAGTTCTGCCGCGCCGCCCATTTCTGCCGCCTGCCGAATACGCGCCATGTTTTCGAGTTCGGCCAGGTTGCCAAAACCAATATTCTCTTTGACGGTCAATTCGTAATGGCGAAAATCCTGAAAGATGACGCCCATTTGCTGGTAATAAAGCTGCGGATCCACCTGGCGCAGATCACGCCCGGCGATAGTGATTATGCCCTCGGTAGGGTCATAGAGTCGGGTGAGAAGTTTTATCAGGGTTGTCTTTCCAGACCCGTTTTCGCCGACCAGCGCCACCGTTTCGCCGGGTTGAATAACGAATGAGATATCGTTCAACACAGCTTGAGTGCTCCCCGGATAGCGAAAGGAGACTTGATCGAACCGGATCGCTCCGTTCAGATCAGCCGATACTCCAGCGGCCTCCGGGGAACGCGCCAGCGCACCCCCCACCGCATCTGGGGATAGATCCAAAAACGCAAACAGGGTTTGGAGATAGATGGAGTTTTCGACAATAAATCCGCCCCAATGGCTAATCGAGAACAGGTTGTCGCGGCTACGCTCGACCGCCTGAAAGATGAGCGCCACGCTCCCCAGGCTGATGAGGCCAGCGAGCGCCTGTACGCCAGCATAGACCCAAATAAAGGCAATGCCCGCCGCCATAATCAACGTGAGCAGCAGTAGTGATTTCTCCTGTTCAACCACCACTTTGGTGATGCTGGCAAGGTATTTTCGGTTGGCCAGGTGCATACGCTCAATGAGGTAATCATGAATCTGGAACAGCCGGATTTCCTTCGCCGAATCGCGTTCTGCCATCATCCAGGCGAGATAGTTTTTCAAGCGCTGCTCAGGAACATCCCGCATGTATAGGCCGGCTTTCTGACGGGTGAAATAAGTCTTCCCGAACAGCTGCGGCAGCGCCGTCAGGAACAGGACCACGGGAATCCAAAGATTGATTTGTCCCAGCAGAGCAAACAAAGCAATCACCGTGACAGCGCTTTGAATAATGGTGGTGAACTGATAAGAAAAATTCGTAACCCGATAAGCCTCGCTCTTCGCTAGCGTGAATTGATCGTAGAAGGCCGGACTCTCGTAGAAAGCTATGTCCAACGTAGCCGCTTTGCTAAACAGTCTGCGCATGATGTAATTATCTACGTGCGTAGCCAAGAGATCTCGCACATCCTGATCGAGTTCCCCGGTGATCTGACCCGCCATCCAGATACCAATGGACAGCGCCAGAGGCAGCAACAAACTTTGCCAGAGCGCCGGGTTGTCGGCAAAAGCGACCCCTTGCCCTGTGGCTGTGGTAATACCGTCGATCACCAGCTTGGTGATCCAAACCTGGAGCGGAGCCATGAAGGCATTAAACAGGAGCAGCGCCCAGGTCAGGAGAGCGAATGTCCGATGAGCCTGCCAGGGCACAGCAATGGCGCGCAAAAACAGGCGTGGGGTTGAAAATACTCGTGCGAATCTAGTTTGGGTTGGCATGAGCCGCTTATTGTTGGGCTATTCGCTTCTGCACTAAACCTTGCGAATCACGAAACGCAGATGACTTGTCTTGTGTTGAATTCACTGCTTGCAGGTGAGGCCGTCCAACGTGGCGCTTCAACCGCCGGTCCGGCTTATGCCTGGGCCTGCGGCGCCGAGCCGTCGACGCAGACGCGGTTGCGCCCGGCCTGCTTGGCCGCGTACAAAGCCTGGTCGGCCCGTTCCACCAATTGGCGCAGCGGTCCGTCGGGGTCTTCCACCTGGCACTCATTCGCGCCCAACTCGGCGACGCCCAGGCTCAAGGTGACGTAGAGGGGCTGGGCGGTGCCGGCCTCGATGCCGGTCCGGGCCACCCGGGCGCGCAGACGTTCGGCCACCCGGGCCGCGCTGGCCAGCGTGGTCTCGGGCAGCAAGATCACGAACTCCTCCCCGCCGTAGCGGCCCACCAAGTCGGCCTTGCGCAGGGTGGCGCAGCAGTGCTGGGCCACCGCTTGCAGGACGCAGTCGCCGGCCGCGTGCCCGTGTTGATCGTTGATGGACTTGAAGTGGTCCAGGTCGACCATGATCAGCGCGAGGGGGTGCTGATAGCGACAGGCCCGCGTGTACTCGAGCACCGCCAGTTCGAAGAAGTGGCGGCGGTTGTAGACGCTGGTCAGAGCGTCCGTGATCGCCAGCCGCTGGACGTCGGCGAACAGCCGCGCGTTTTCCAGCGCGATCGCCACCTGGCCGGCGAAGGCGACGGCCAGCCGCTCGTGCGCCTCGGTGAACGCGCCGGCGGATGTGCTGTCCAGCGCCAGCATGCCGATGAGCCGGCCTTGCGCCTCCAGGGGGACCCCGAGCCAGCCGTGGATGTGATCGTGAGGGGCCTCCCGGAAAACCGGGTAATCCACCTGGGCGTCGTGCAAGCGCACCGGCCTGCTCCGCTGGACCACCAGCAGGTCTGGCGTGGAGGCTTCCAGCGCAAAGCGCATCCCCAGCACGGCCTCCGGATCGGCGAAGCCGGCGCCGCCGACGATCTCCATCTGCCCATCGCGCAACAGCTGCACCGAAGCGCTGTCGTAGGGCACGACGCGCTTGAGCTGCTCCAGGATGCGCCGGATCATCTCGTCCCGGTCCAGCGTGGCCAGCACCACCGCGCCGGCCTCGCGCAAGGTCTCGGCCTCGATGGCGCGGCGCTGGGCGGCTTCGAACAGCCGCCGGTTTTCGGCCTCCAGCGCCTTGCGCGCCGTGATATCGCGGGAAAGGCCGAGGATGCCCGCCGGGCGGCCGGCGTCGTCATACATCACGCGAGCCACGACCTCGGTCCAGACGGTGGTGCCGTCTTTGCGCGGCTGCTCGATTTCGCGCAGGGCCGGCTCACGGCGCTCCCCCAGGATCAGTTCGCGCACGCCGCGCTGCAAGACCTCCATGACCGCCGCCAGCGAGCCCGGCACCACGGCGGCCTCCAGCGGCTGCCCCAGGACTTCCTCCGGCGCATAGCCCCGCAGCTGCTCCACCGACGGGCTGACGTAGGTAAAACGGCCGGCAAAGTCCATCGTCCAGATCACGTCGAGCGAGTTTTCCGCCAGCAGCCGGAAGCGGCGCTCGCTCTCGCGCGCAGTGGCCTCGGCCCGCTGCAGGGGCGTGATATCGTTGAAGCTCCACAGGCCGCGCTCGCCCAGGTGGACGTAGTGGCTTTCCACGTCCCGGACCAGCCCGTCTTTGGCGATCAGGCGAAAGACGCGCGGACCGCTCTCGCGCTGCGTGTCGATGGCGGCCGCCATCATGGCCGCCGCCGCGCCCAGCACGGTCTGCTGATAGACCGGATCCGGACAGGTGCGCCGCCACCAGACCTCCAGCGACGGCAGTTCGTCCGGGCGGTAGCCGAACACCTCGATGTGTTTTTGGTTGATGTACTCACACGCGCCGTCGGCCCGCGTCACGGCCAGCGCCACCGGCAACTGGTCGATGATGCGGCGCAGGCGCAGTTCGCTCTCACGGACAGCGGCCTCGGCCTGCTTGAGGTCGGTGATGTCGGTGGCCACGCCCAAGACCGCCGGCGCGGGCGTGCCGGAAAACGTGAACGGGATCTTGAGGACCTGGAGGGTGCGCACCCGGCCGCGGGCATCCGTCACCGGCAATTCGGGGATGTGTTTGGGCTGGCCCTGGGTGAGCACGTCCTGATCGTCGCGCCGGTAGCGCTCGGCCTCCGCCGGGGAAGCGGCGAAGTCGGTGTCCCTGCGCCCGATCAGCGCGGCCGGGGTGGTGCCATACAGCTCGGCCAGCGCCTGGTTGACCAGCAGGTAACGGCCGGCCTGGTCCTTGGCGAAAATCAACTGCGGCACCAGGTCGAGCACCTGGCGCAGGCCGGCGTCGCCCGGCGGCGGCTCCGACCGGGTCACCTCCCGCAGGGTGATCAACCAGCCCGGATCCGCGCGCTCGGACGCCAGCCACGGGGTGAGGCGGGCTTCCAGGGGGCGCGCCGCCGCCTCCACGGGCCACCAGCGCTCGGCGTCCGCCCGGCGGCGCAACTCCGGCCAGGTCGGCAGCACCGTTTCCATGGGCTGGCCGAGGACAAGCCCGTCCGGGAGCCCCAGACACCGGCGCGCGGCCGGGTTGACGTCCACCAGGCGGCCAGCGCCGTCCACGGCCAAGACAGCCTCAGGCCACTGCTCGAACATGGCCGACCGGGCCAGGAGCGTCGAAGGCACGGGCTCGCGCCGGCGCCCCCTCAGGAGCGCCGCCACGCCCGCCAGGCTTAAAGCCAGACACACCGCGAGCAGAGCAGTTGCCGGGGTCCAGGTCATGCGTCGTCTTGAGAAGAGCCGGCGCAAGAGGCCCGGCCGTCGGTCTTGCCCTGACGGTTAGTAGCGCGGCACGCTCGGGTCCACTTCCCGAGACCAGGCGTCGATGCCGCCGCGCAGGTTATACACGCGCTGAAAGCCCTGAGCCTGCAAGTAGTGGGCCACCTGCAGGCTGCGCACGCCGCTGTGGCACTGGAAGACGATCTCGGCCGCCGGGTCCAGGCTTCCCAGCCAGTCTTGGATCTGGCTCAGCGGCTTGAGCTGCGCGCCGGCGATGCGGCAGAACGCCCATTCATTCGGCTCCCGCACGTCGATGAGCAGCGGCGGCCTCGGCCCCCGCAGGCGGTCGTCCAGTTCCCGAGCCGAGATTTCCGACACCATCGCCACGTTTCCCAGCGGCCTCACAAAAACGGGATCGGCGTGATCACCAGCACGAACAACACCAGCGCGCCGATCGCCAGCAGCCGGCGCACGGGGTCCAGCTCCGTGATCTGATCCAGAGGCTCGGCATGCGTGCGGCCCACCAGGAGGATCAGGCCGGCCCAGATCCACCAGCCGTTCCAGAAGAAGCCCAAGCCCACCAGCACGGCGATGATCACGGGCACCAGCCGGCGGGCGTGACGCCCGATGAGCACGTAGAGGGCGTGGCCGCCGTCCAACTGGCCGGCCGGGATGAGGTTCAGGCCGGTCACCAGCAGACCGGCCCAGCCCGCCCAGGCCACCTGGTCCAGAAAGACGTCGGTGCCGCCGGCGGGCGCCGGGAAGCCCAGGGTGTAGAAGCGCAACATGTAGAGCCAGGCCGGCATATCACCGAAGGAGGCCGGCTCGGGCAGCCAGCGCCCGTACACCACGAACTTGAGCAGCACGTACAGGATCGAATTGCCCTCAAAGCCGCTGATCTGGTCCAGCGGGACGGGCTGCAGCGGCTGAGAGCGCCACAGACCCAGCAGCAACACCGGCACGGCCACCACAAAACCAGCCAGCGGCCCAGCCAGACCGATATCGAGCAGCACCCGCCGATTGGTGGGCGGCGCTTTGAGCTGGATGAAAGCCCCCAGCGTCCCAAACAGGCTTAGCGGAAACGGGATGAAGTACGGCGGCGTCACCGCCACCTTGTGGTAGCGGGCGGCGAAATAGTGGCCCAGCTCATGCGCCAGCAGGATGCCGAGCATGCTGAACAGGAACGGCCAGCCGCGCGCCATGAGCGCCAGCCACTCCCCCACAGACTGCGGCGCCGGCCCGGCGTAGCCATAGGCGCCTCCAGTCAGCAGCATGCTGACGATCGTCAGCGCGAGCAAGAGGGCGTTCATCCACGGCTGGTTGGGAGCCGGCGCGATCACGCCCGCCACCGCCAGCACCAGGTGATCCTGGCCATCCTTGCGGAACAAGGGTGTGTAGCCCAACGGCCGGAACTGCTCAGCGACCAGGGCGTAGGCCTCGCGCGAGTCGCGGATGAGCTGGCCGCGAAACCGGATCGCATAGCTGGATTCGGCGCCGCCGTAGGTCGTGTCGGCGATCGCCATGACCTGCGCGACAATCGGGCGCAGCGCGGCCGCCTCGGCCAGGGCGGACTGTTTGAAAGGATACATGCGGTACGTGTGTGACTAGGTCGCGCCGGGTCCGGGGCTGGGTGTTACGGCACTGCCACGTGGATCCGGCGCGAATGGGCTACGGGGATGCATGGGAGTCGAACCCACCTACCGTCTCAGAGAGACGGCACAGCGATTTTGAAGACCGTGGCCACCACCGGATAGCATCCATCCCCGCGTGGAATTGTACCAAAACGTTTTCCGGAGATGGGCGAGTCGCCGTCCGCGGGGCCGGCCGGCAGCGGGTTGACGCCCAACGGGCTTCGCTTACAATGCGCGCTACTCTCGGGCCTGGAGCTGAAACGCACATGCGTCTGCAAGACAAGTTCGCCTTTATCACCGGCGGCGGCCGCGGCATCGGTCGCGCCCTCGGGTTGGGGTTTGCGCGGGAGGGCGCCACGGTGGCGCTGGCGGCGCGCACCCAGGCCGAGGTCGAAAAAGCCGCCGAGGAGGTGCGCGCCCTCGGCCGGCCGGCGCTGGCGCTGGTCTGTGATGTCACCGACGAGGCCGCCGTCCAGGCCGCCCTGCAGCGGGCGCTGGCCGAATTCGGACGCCTGGATGTCTTGGTGAACAACGCCGGGCTGGGCAGCATGCGGCCCATCCACGGCATCACGCGCTCCTCCTGGGAGCAGGCCATCGCCGTCAACCTGACCGGCACCTTTTTGTGCACCAAGCACGTCTGGAAACCGATGCAGAAACAGGGCGGCGGCGCCATCCTCAACATTTCTTCGCTGGTCGGCCGGCGCGGCACGGCCCACATGGCCGCCTACGCCGCCAGCAAATGGGGCCAGATCGGCTTCACGCTTTCGGCCGCCGAGGAAGGCAAGCCTTACGCCATCCGCGTCAACGCCGTGGCGCCCGGCAAAGGCGACACGGCCATGCGCGCCCCCATCGCCGAGGACAAGACAAAAATCCTGCGCGCCGAGGATCACGTCGGCGTGTGCGTGTTCCTGGCCTCGGACGAGGCGCGCTACATCACCGGTCAGGTCGTCGAGATCGATTTCTTCTAACCACCCATGCAGCGCCATCTCATCATCCTCAACCCGGCGGCCGGCGGCGGGCTGGCTGGCCGCCTGGCGCCGCGTCTGCGCCAAACCCTGCAAGCCCTGCGCCTGAACTTCGACCTGGTGCCGACTGAGGGGCCGGGCCACGCCATCCAGCTGGCGAGCGCGGCCGCCGCCGACGGCTATGCCGTCATCGCCGCGGCGGGCGGCGACGGCACCGTGAACGAGGTCCTCAACGGCGTGCTGCAGGGCCGGTCCTCGGATGGCCGCCCCAGCCCGGCCCTGGGCGTGCTGGCCATCGGGCGCGGGAACGACTTTGCGTTTGGGGTCGGCGCGCCGTCCGGGCTGGACGAGGGCTGCCAGGCCTTGGCGGGCGGCCGGCGCCGCCCGATCGATGTCGGGCGCGTGACCGGCGGGCTGTACCCGGACGGCCGCTACTTCGGCAACGGCGTCGGCATCGGCTTTGACGCCGTGGTCGGCTTCGAGGCCGCCAAACTTAAGCCGCTGGGCGGCTTCGCCGGCTATGCCGTGGCGGCGCTCAAGACCGTGTCGCTCTACGATCAGGCGCCGCTGGTGGACATCGACCTGGACGGCACGAGCGTCCGGCAGCCGGCCCTGATGGTGTCGGTGATGAACGGCCGGCGCATGGGCGGCGGCTTCCTGATGGGCCCGAGCGCCGCGCCGGACGACGGCTGGCTGGATGTGTGCGTGGCCGGCCAAGTGAGTCGGCGCGGCATCCTGGGCCTCATCCCGCGCTTCATGCAGGGCCGCCAGGCCGGCCACCCCGCCATCCGCCAGACACGCGCGCGCCGCGTCACCGTGACGGCCGTCCACGGCGCCCTGCCCGCCCACGCCGATGGCGAGACGCTGTGCACCGACGGGCGGACGCTGACCCTGGAACTGCAGGCCGGCCGGCTGGACGTGATCACGGGGGCGGCCGGATGACCACGGCCACCGCTGACGTGGTGATGCGGATGATTCGCGCGCTGACCCGGGCCGTGTGCCGCATCGACGATGCGGCCCTGGCGCGCGTGCCGGCGCACGGCCCGCTGATCATCGCCGCGAACCACATCAACTTCCTGGAAGTCCCGATCATCTACACCCACCTGCGGCCGCGCCCGGTCACCGGCCTGGCCAAAGCCGAGTCCTGGCACGGGCCGCTGGCCTGGTTCTTTCAACTGGCCGGCGCCATCCCCCTGCGCCGCGGCGAGGGCGACGCGGCCGCCTTCCGCAAGGCCCTGGCCGCGCTCCAGCAAGGCTACGTGCTGGGCATCGCGCCCGAGGGCACCCGCAGTTACACCGGCCAGTTGCAGCGCGCGCATCCGGGCGTAACCCTGCTGGCCCTGCACAGCGGCGCTCCGGTAATGCCGGCCGCCTACTGGGGCGGCGAGGCCTTCTGGGACAACCTCAAGCGCCTGCGCCGGACCGATTTCCACATCGCCGTCGGCCCGGCCTACCGGGTAGTGGTGGACGGCCCGGTCAACCAAAGCGTCCGGCAGGCTGTCGCCGATGAGATCATGATCCAGATCGCACGGCTGCTGCCACCCGCTTACCACGGCCTGTACGCGAACCGGGTCGACGAGCCGCCGCGCTACCTGCGGCCGTGGACCGACGGCGGCCCAGCGCCAGCCTGAGCCAGCCAAGGCTCTAACTTTCTGGCCGGTCCGCCGCCCGCGGGCGGCGGAGTCTCGCCTATAATGGCGGCGCGCCCGGACAGTGGGCCGCTTGCACCATGTCCAACTCACAACTCCTGGTCTTTGACGACCCTGTCTCCCTGAGCCGCGCGGCGGCCGAGTATGTCAGTGCGCTGACGCGCGAACCGATTGCGGACGGGCATCCCTTTACCCTGGCGGTGTCCGGCGGCCGCACGCCCGAGCGCCTGTACCGTCTGCTCGGCCAGCCGCCCTACAGCCTGACCATCCCCTGGACGCGCCTGCACATCTTCTGGGGCGATGAGCGCTGTGTGCCGCCGGACCATGCCGAGAGCAACTATCGCCAGGCCCACGAACTGTGGCTGGAGAACGTGCCGCTCCCGCCCGCCAACATCCATCGCATCCAGGGTGAACTGGGCGCCGCCGCCGCCGCGCGTGAGTACGCCACCACACTGCAGGAGTTCGCCCGCGCCACCCTGGCCGATCCGCAGCAACGCTGGCCGCGCTTCGACCTGGCACTGCTCGGCCTCGGCGATGACGGCCACGTTGCGTCTTTGTTTCCAGGCGTCATCCCCGCCTCGGGCCAACCCGTCCTGGCCATCACCGCCGATTACCAGGACCGGCCGGCGGAGCGCGTCACCCTGGCGCCGGCTGTGTTCAACAGCGCCCGCACCATCTTGTTTCTGGTCACCGGCGAGACCAAAGCGGAAGCCCTGGCCGCCATCCGGCAGGGCAAGCCCGACCCGACCCGGTGGCCGGCCAGCCGCATCCAACCCGAAGACGGCTTCGTCTTGTGGATGGTGGATCGGGCCGCCGCGCACAAGCTCAAGTGACCTCCGGCCGCAATTGAAACGTCCGCAGCGCTCGCCGAGTCTCCGTTGGGCGGGCGCCCTGGCGCCGCTGGCCAGAAACAAGGCCAGCGGTCCGCGTTCCTGGCGCTGAAGGAGGCTGCTCGGGCGAGGGCCGCTGGGGCGTGGCCGCCGCCAACGACCTGGACGGGCCGGCGCCCGGGATCACGCTGGCGCCGATGAGGCGGTTTGTCAGCCGCCAGGACGACGGCTACGCTGCCAGACCGCCGGCCGCCAGGCGCAACCAGTTCGGCGGCCACGCCGTCAAGACCGCCTGATCACCCGCCGTCCGCCCCGGACGGCCTTGCAGGAGCGCCTTATGAGTTCTGCCCCGCGCACTACGCTCGTCATCTTCGGCGCCTCGGGCGACCTGACCCAGCGCAAGCTCATCCCGGCGCTGTTCAACTTGCAGCGCAAGGGCCGCCTGCCGGAGAAGCTGCGCATCGTCGGGTATGCCCGGCGGCCGTGGTCCACCGACGACTTCCGCGAGCACCTGCGCACCGGCCTGGAGGCGTTTGCGCCCCGGGATTACTCGGCGGCGCGCTGGCAGGCTTTCGCCGCCGACATCGCCTACTGTCGCGGCGACCTGGATACGCCCGCGGACTTCGAGCAGCTTGGCCGCCAGCTGGCCGAACTGGAAGGCAACGACCCGGCCGTCCACCGCCTGTATTACCTGGCGACGGCGCCCGAGTACTACGCCCCGGTGGCGCGGCACCTTGGGGCAGCCGGCCTGACGACTGAGGCCGAAGGCGGCTGGCGGCGCCTGGTGATCGAGAAGCCCTTCGGCCACGACCTGGTCTCGGCGCGTCAGCTGAATCAGGACGTCCACAGCGCCTTCAACGAGCACCAGATTTACCGCATCGACCACTACCTGGGCAAAGAGACGGCCCAGAACATCCTGTTCTTCCGGTTCGCCAACACCATCTTCGAGCCGGTCTGGAACCGCAACTACGTCTACAGCGTGCAGATCACGGTGGCGGAATCCGTGGACGTCGGGCACCGGGCCGGCTACTACGACCAGGCCGGCGTGCTGCGCGACATGTTCCAGAACCACCTGCTCCAACTGCTGACCCTGGTGGCGATGGAGCCGCCGGCCTCCTTCAACGCCGACGCCGTCCGCAACGAGAAGGTCAAGGTGCTGCAGGCCATCCGGCCAATGACGGCCGAGGGCCTGACCCAGCACGCGGTGCGCGCCCAGTACCGCAAGTACCGGGACACGGCCGGTGTCGCCGTGAACTCGCAGACCCCAACCTACGCCGCCCTGCGCCTGCACGTGGACAACTGGCGCTGGCAGGGTGTGCCGTTCTACCTGCGCTCGGGCAAGTGTCTGCGCTCCAAGTCGTCCCACATCATCGTCCAGTTCCGGCGCCCGCCGCACGTGCTCTTCAACTTCCCGCCCGGCCACCGCCTCACCAGCAACGTGCTCTCCATCTGCATCCAGCCGGACGAAGGCATTCACCTGCGCTTCGAAGCCAAGGTCCCGGATTCCGCCCAGGAGACCCGCTCGGTGGACATGGACTTTCACTTCCGCGATTCGTTCGGGGATGGCGCCCTGCCCGATGCCTACGAGCGCCTGCTGCTGGACGCGCTGAACGGCGACGCCTCGCTGTTCACGCGCGCCGACGAGATCGAGGCGGCCTGGCGCCTCATCGATCCGCTGCTGAAGGGCTGGGAGTCTCCGGGCGCCGCGCCCCTGCACTTCTACGAGAGCGGCACCGACGGTCCGCCCGAGGCCGATGCCTTCATCGCCCACGACGGCCGGCAGTGGCTGGACGGTTGCGGCCACGCCGAAAAATAAAACGGCAGGTCAAATGACCTGCCGGCGGGGAAGTGCCCCTATGGGGATTCGAACCCCAGTTTTGGCCTTGAAAGGGCCGCGTCCTGGTCCACTAGACGATAGGGGCAACGGCGCCGATTCTACCACGTTTCGGCGGTCGATTGCCAGGTTATTGCTGGCGCAGGGCCGTCAGTTTCACGATCGGCAGCGTCAGCGTCTCGCCCGCCGGCGTCCGGGCCTGCACCGTGTCGGCGTTCACGCGCTCGCCGAGCGTGTAGTGCTGCGCGGCATCCCGGTCGAAGTGCGTGCTGGCGGTCCGGCTGATCAGGTCGGCCCGCGCCGCGCTGCAGACCACCACAAAACGCTCCTCGCCCAGGTGGCCGAGAAAATCCTCGTTCGTGCCCTGCTGATTGAGCACCCGGTTCAGGTGCAGGGCCGTGTAGCGCAGCAGGTCGGTCATCGCCAGCATGCCGTAGTGGTCGCGAAATGAGCCGGTGTTCTCGAGCCGGAACTCCAAGATGGCGCGCTCGGCTCGCCCGCGGGCGGCCTCCATCTCGTCGCGCGCCCCCCGCCCCGTCGGCAGGCCGGTGCGCGGCTCGTGCAGGTTCTCGCGCTGCGCGCGCTGCACGGCGTTCTGGACGCGCAGAAAGAGCTCTTCTAGGTCAAACGGTTTGGTGATGTAATCGTCGGCGCCCAGCTGCAGGCCGGCCATGCGGTCGGCCTTCTTGTTGCGCTGGGTCAGAAAGATGGCCGGGATGTAGCGGGTGCGCGGGCTGCGGCGGAAGCGCGTCAGCAGGTCATAGCCGTCCACGTCCGGCAGGCCCACGTCCAGCAGCATCAGCGTCGGCAGCGCTTCGCGCACGCTCTGCACGGCCGTCTCGCCGTCCGGGGCCAGCGTGACCTTGTAGCCGCGCGACCCCAGGAACAGCACCAACATCTGGGCGATCTCTTCGTTGTCTTCGACAATCAACACTCGGGCTTGTTCACTCATCGCGAGCTTCACGCCTCCCCGCCGGCCCGGCCGGCCAGCAGTGCTTCGAGTTGCGCGCTCAGGCGGCCAGGGTTGGTCGTCTTCATCACGTACGCGTCCGCGCCAGCCGCGCGCGCCCGGTCCGGGTCCGGGCCGTGCAGGCTGGCCGTCATCAGCAGGATGGCGCTGTCCCGCCCGCCGGCCGCGCGCAGCCGCCGCACCAACTCGTAGCCGTCCATACCCGGCAGCATGACATCGACCAGGATGGCGTCAAAAGTCTCCCGCGCCGCCCCCGCCAGGGCTTCCGCGCCGGTGCCGGCCTCGGCCACGCTGTGCCCGACGCGGTTCAAGAGCAGCACCATGATCCGGCGCAAGACGTCGTCATCATCTACCAGGAGCAGTCGCGCCATGCGCGCGCATTGTATATCAATCCCGGCCCGGCGTCGCCTGGCGGGAGGGCGCGCCCCAGGTCGGGGCCGGGCGGCGGCGCCGCTTCAGTCGAGCGTGGCCGCGCGGCCCGCCCGCCGCACCAGCATGGCCACCGCCAGCGCCAGGGGAATGAGCGCCAGCAGGAGGCCGATCCAACTGATCAGGGCATAGCCGAGGCCCGCAAACAGGACGCCGCTCCCCAGGCTGCCGGAGGCCGAGGCCAGGTTGATGAGCAGATCGGCGACGCCCTGGCCGCGGGCGCGTTCGCCGGAGGTCAGGACGTCCGTGAGCAGCGTGCCCCCGGCGACGTAGGTGAAGTTCCATCCCAGGCCCAGCAGGAAGAGCGCCACGCCGATGGGCAGGGTCGCCGGCGACAGAGGCGCCAGCAGGCAGGCCAGCACCAGCAGTCCGGCGCCCAGGCCGATCATGGGCGCGCGGCCCCAGCGGTCTACCAGGCGCCCGCTGATGACGGACGGGCCGAACATGCCCAGCGTATGCGCCGAAATCACCAGTGAGATTTCAAACAGCGAATGCTGATGGCCCTGCATGTGCAGCGAGGTCATGGCCATCAGCATGACCATCACCACCTGGCCCAGCACCAGGGCGCTCAGGGCGGTCTGCACCGGCAGCAGCCGCAGCAAGTCGCGCCAGGCGCGCCCGGCTGGCGGAGCGGCGCCGGTGTCCGCGTCTGGCTGCCCGATCTGCCGGGCGAGGTCGCGGGGGTCCGGGCGCAGCCAAAGGCTCATCGCCAGCGCGCCCAGGCTGAATAGGACGGCCGAGGCAAACCACGGCCCGGCCAGCGCCTCCGCGCCGGCTGCGCGCGCCAGGTCGCCCGTGGGACCCACCAGACCCGGCCCAAGCACGGCGCCCAGCGTGCCGCCCAGCACCACCAGGCTGATAGCGCGGCCGCGCGCCGCGGCCGGGTGCATCTCGGCGGCGGCGTAGCGGCCCATGTCGGTGAAGCCGCGGGCGGTGCCCATCAGCGCGACGCCGAGCAGGAAGGCCGCAAAGCTGCCGGCCAGGACGGCGCCGCCGGCGGTCAGTGCTCCCACCAGGCCGAGGCTGAACCCGAACACCAGCCCCGGCCGGCGGCCCAGGCGCTCCATCAACCGGGCGGCCGGGTAGGCGGCCAGAGCCGAGCCCGCCAGGTGGACGGCGCCGGGCAGGCCCGCCAACCAGGCTGTGCCGTTGAGCTGAGCGCCCACCAGGGCGCTGACGGTGCTGCCGGCGATGAAGGCCGCCGAGCCGATGCTCTGTCCGAAGAAGAGCAGCCCGGTCAGGCGTTGGCGAATCGTTTCGTCGGATTTATCCAAAGGGAAGATCTCGGGCGTTCAGCCCGGCCCACAGGCCGCGCTCCGTCGGTCCGCACGCCGTCCCCTGGAAAAGCAGGGGCGTCTCACGCCAGGCCGGTGGTCCAGACAGCGCCGTCCTGGTCATCGCTTTGGGAGGCAGTTGGACGGGGCCCTAGGCGACGGTCCGCGCGGAGTCAAACTTCTCCATCCGCTCACAGATCAGGCGCAGGATGCGCCACTCACGGCGGGCGCAGAAGACCTCCGCCAGGCGCGCAATCACGCCGGGATCGGCGGCCGGGCGTTGGACGTAGACGGCGTAGACCTTGGCGGCCTCGTCGTCCATGCGCCCGGTTTTGAGGAAAGACGACACCAGTTGCGCGAGATAACGGTCGCGCTCCACCTCGGCGGCGGCCTGCGCCTCGGCCTTGTGCCGGACGTCGGCGGCCTGCGACGCGATCCGGCGCACGGCGCTGACGAACTCCTCCGGCGTGAAGGGCTTGATCAGGTACTCGCGCACGCCCGCGGACATGGCCTGGCGCAGCTGGTCCCGCTCGCCTTCGGACGACATGATCATGCAGACCGTGCGCGGGCTGACCTTGGCCAGGAACTTGATCGCGGTCAGGCCGTCCATGCGCGGCATGTTGATGTCCATGATCGCGACATCCGGCTGGAAGTGGCGCGCCATCTCCACGGCTTCCAGGCCATCGCGCGCCACCGCTACCACCTCGAACTCTTTTTCAAAGGCGAGCATCATGCGCACGCCTTTGCGGAACTCCGGGGAGTCGTCGGCGATCAGGATGCGCAGGTTGGCCATAGCCTGGACCCCTCACACAAAGTGCCGGCCGCTGGGCCGGTGGGCGGCGCGCGGCACCGCTCCGCCCGGCCGGACCGCAGTGCGGTGGCGGCGCAGGGCGGCCTGGGGGCCGAGCACGGCCTGCAGGTGCTCCAGCGCCTCGGCGTCATACTCGCGGTGGCCGCACACGTCGCACACCCAGGCCGGGAAGTTGGGGACGGTGACAAAAGCGTCGCCCATCCAGTCCGCCAGGGTCACGCGCCGCAATTGCAGATGGCCGGTCTGGCAGCGCTCGCAGATGAAATCCAGTTCCAGGTCGCCGTCCATCAGTAGGTTCCCGCCGCCACGGCGGCGTCGCGCAGCAAAGCGACCCCGGCGCTGGTGCCCAGGCGCGTCGCGCCGGCCGCGACCATGGCCTGCGCGTCGGCCAGGCTGCGGATGCCGCCGGCCGCCTTGACACCCAGCTTCGGCCCGACGGTGGCGCGCAGCAACGCCACATCCGCCACCGTGGCGCCGCCGGTTGAAAGGCCCGTGGACGTCTTGACGAAGTCGGCGCGCGCCTTCTGCACAGCCAGGCAGGCCGTGCGCTTCTCGGCGTCGGTCAGCAGGCAGGTCTCGATAATGACCTTGACCAGCGCCCCGCCCGCGTGGGCGACGCGCACAACGGCGCGGATATCGCGCGTGGCCAGGGCCACGTCGCCGGCCTTCAGGGCGCCGATGTTCAGGACCATGTCCAGCTCGGTGGCCCCGGCCGCCAGGGCCCGCTCCGCTTCGTAGGCCTTGACCGCCGTCAGCGCGGCGCCCAGAGGGAAGCCGACCACGGTGCAAGCGGCGATGCCGGAACGGCGCAGCCGCCGCGCCACACGCTGAATGTGGGTCGGGTTAACGCAGACGGCCGCGAACTTGTGTTCGAGGGCCTCGTCGCACAGACGGTCGATCTGGGCCGCGGTGGTCTCAGGTTTGAGCAGGGTGTGGTCAATCAGGGCGGCCAGCTGCGCGCGGCTCAGCCCGGGAGGGGTCGCGGAGGTAGTCATGCGGTCAGTCTATAGAAATGTCGGCTTCTGCGCAAGTTTAGTTGGCGCCGGCGGCGGCGTAGCTGTAGTGCGGCACCACCTGCAGCGAATCCAGCGGCCAGTACACCACCAGCGCCCGCCCCACCAGGAACTCGGCCTTGAGCGGCCCCCAGCTATGCGAATCGGAGGAGTTGTTGCGGTTGTCGCCGAGCACGAAATACTCGCCCTCACCCAGCACCCAGGTGTTCTGGTACTGCGGCGGCGCCGCGATGTAAGGCTCGGCCAGGACCTGGCCGTCCACGGTGACGCGGCCGTTGACCACCACGACGGTCTCACCGGGCAGCCCGATCACGCGCTTGATGAAATCGCGCTCGGTGCCAAAGGGATAGTGGAAGACGACGATGTCGCCGCGCTGCGGCTCGCCCAGCATGTACGAGACTTTGTCGATGAGGACGTACTGGTTCGGGTGCAGCGTCGGCTGCATGCTGTCGCCCTCGACCCGGAACCGGCCGGTGGCGAAATTGACGACGGCGTAGATCGCGATCGTCAGCAGGATGGTCTCAAGCACCTCCCGCGCCAGGGTGCGCCAGCGCGTGGACGGCGCGGCGGGCACGGCGGGCACGGCTTCTGGGCCTTCGGTGACCGGCTCGGGGGGCAAGCCGCTTTCCGAAGGCAGGGACGGCAGAGTCACAGGCAACTCCTGAGTAAGTTACGTTGGATTATAAGACTAGTCCGGAAAGCTAAGCAACGGGTGAGAGAGTTGGGGCGCCTTGGCCATCGGCCCAATGCGGGCCCCCGGCCCCCAACGCAGCCAGGGCGGGCGGCCCGCCGCGTCTCACTCGTCCTTCTTCCGGAAGCTCAGGCGCAGGGGCGTGCCCGTGAAAGGATAAGCCCCGCGCAGGCAGTTCTCGAGGTAGCGCCGGTAGGTGAAGTGGGCCAGCTCAGGATCGTTGACGTGGAAGAGGAAAGTCGGCGGGTCTGTGCGGACCTGGCTCGCGAACTTGATCTTGAGCTGGCGGCCGTTATGCGTGGGCGGCGCGTGGCGCGTGACGGCCTCGCGCACGATCTGGTTGAGGCGCGCGGTGGGGATACGCACCAGCCGCTCCGCGTGGGCCTGGAGGGCCAGGGGCAGGACCTGGCCGCAGCGCTGGCCGGATTTGGCGGAAATGAAGAGCAACGGCACGTAGTCCAGGAAGTGCAGGTTGGTGCGGATGCGCTGGCTCGTCTCGGCCAGCGTCTCCGAGTCTTTCTCGACGGCGTCCCACTTGTTGATGACGACCACGACGCTCTTCATCTCATCCAGGATGAAGCCGGCGATGTGGGCGTCCTGGGCCGAGAAGGGGTCGGTGGCGTCCAGGACCAGCAGGGCCACATCGCAGCGCGAGATCGCCCGGAACGTGCGCAGGACGCTCCACTTTTCGACGCCGGGGTCGATGGCGCCGCGCCGCCGGATGCCGGCCGTGTCGATCAGGACGACGGCCTGGCCGTCGAAGGTCAGCGGCGTGTCCAGGGCATCGCGCGTGGTGCCCGGGATCGGGCTGACGATAGCGCGCTCCTGCCCGAGCAGCCGGTTGAGCAGCGAGCTCTTGCCCACGTTCGGGCGCCCGACGATGGCGACGCGGATGGCGTCCGGCTCCGGCTCGGCGGAACGCGGCGGCAAGGCCGCCACGACGGCGTCCAACACTTCGGCGACGCCGGTCCCGTGCAGGGCCGAGATCGCCAGCGGCTCACCCATCCCCAACTCGTAGAAGGCGTAGGCCTCCACCTCATGGCGCGGCCCCTCGGTCTTGTTGACGACCAGGATAACCGGCGGGGTGAGGCGGCCGGTGGCGGCCTCCCGGGTCTGATGGCGGCGCAGGATATCCGCCACCTCGCGGTCGGCCTCGGTGACGCCCAGGCGCGCCTCGGTCATGAAGACCACGACATCGGCCTCGGCGATGGCCATCTCGGCCTGGGCGCGCATCTGCGGCACGAACTGGGCCGAATCCACGGCCAGGGCGTCCCGCACCGGGCCGCGCGGCAGCGGCTCGATGCCGCCGGTGTCGACCATGTCGAACGCCACGCCGTTCCATTCGCCTTCGGCCACCAGGCGGTCACGCGTGGTGCCGGGCGTATCGTCGACGACGGCCAGGCGTTCGCCGGCCACACGATTGAAGAAGGTCGACTTGCCCACGTTGGGGCGGCCGACGATGGCGATGAGGGGTTTAGACATGGCAGGTCGGCGCCCCGCTCAAGGCGTGGGCGTCGCAGTCTCCGTTTCGGTTGAGGTGGCCGTAGCCGTCGGCGGCACGGGCGTGGGCGGCGCCAGGGTGGGCGTGCGCGTCGGCGGCAGGGTCCGGGTGGGTGTCGGCGTCCGCGTCGGCGGCGTCCCGCGCTCGATCACCACTTCGACCGCGCTCGGCCGCACGGTGACGGCGCTGACCTGGTCCGGCAGGATCACGACCTCGGGCGTCAGTTGGTACGTCCCGGCGGCCAGGTCCTGCAGGTTGAGCAACACCCGCACGTCGCTGTCCTTGAGCGCTTCCAGGATCGGGATCGGCCCGGACAGCAGCAGGTCCACGCTCTCCAGCGACGGCCGCGCCACCAGCCCGGCGCCGAGGTTCTGCAGTTCCAGCGGGCGCTGCACCTGGGTGCTGCCCTCGATGGCGGCAATGCTCACCTGCACCACCACCGTGGGATCATCCCCCAGCGGGCTGACGCCCTCGGGCAGCGTCAGGGACAGGCGCTGGGTGACGTCGTCGCTGGCGCCGGTGATATCGAGCGGCTCGGTCTCCACAAAGCCGGGCAACTCGCTCACCCGGGCCGGGTCGGCCGACGAGACCGTGATGATGGGCGGCGCAACCGTGATGTTGGTGATGCGATAGCCGGCCGCGATCTGGCCGCGGATCAAGGCGCGCACGGCCACGTCGCGGGAGCCGACCTTCTGCGTGATGGGCACGCGCACGGCCACCGTCGCCGGCGTGACCGTCACCCCGGTCACCGGGAGGCCGGCCACGTCGACGGGCACCAACACCACGGATTGGTCGACGTTGTTCTTGAGGTTGGCCAGCGACACCGTCGCCACCAGCTCGCTGACCCGGTCGACGGCGGAGGCCGGCCCGGACACGACCGCCGTCCGCAAGTCCAGGCTCTCGCGGCCCGCCTCGTAACCGGGCGCCGGCTCGCCGGTCTGGTCCAGGCGCACGCTTTTCTCGCGCTCCGTGCGGCGCTCCAGCGTCACCTGGATGAGGGCGGGCTCCAGTTGGACCACCCGGGCCGCCGCCTCCCCGGCGATCTCCCATTGCAGCGGCACTTCGTAGGTGGCCGCCTCCAGCCCCGCCAGGTCGGCCCGGACACGGACCCGGTCCGCGGCCAGGTTATCCCAGACTGCGCGCGGCGCCCGGATGGTGACGACGGTCTCGGCCGTCGCCGGGGCGACGCCGGTGATGATCAAGTCGTCGGGTTTGTTCAGCATCTCGACCGTCAGCGGCGCCGCCAGGGTGCGTTCCTCGAACGGGTTGGCTTCGCTGACGGCCACAAACCAGACCAGCAGGGCTAACAGGAATGAGAGGGCGAACGTGCTCAGACGGCTCAGCCACAGACGCATGGCGTCAATCCCCGGTGGCTTCGTGGTTGCGGCCGCCCGAGCGCCGGCGTCCGAACGGGCGCGCCAGCCAATCCAGACGGGCCGGTCCGCGCGGATGATAGAAGGCGTCCAGCACGTGGGTGAGCCGGTCGGCGTCCAGGCGCCGGATCATGCGGCCATTGTGGACGACGGAGATGATGCCGGTCTCCTCGGAGACGACGATGGCGACGGCGTCGCTGACCTCGGTGATCCCCAGCGCGGCGCGGTGGCGCAGCCCGATCTGGCGCTCGGTCAGCACCGTGTTGGACGTCAGCGGCATGACGCAGGCGGCGGCCACGACGCGATTGTCCTTAACGATCACGGCGCCGTCATGCAAGGGCGTGTTGGGATAGAAAATCTGCAGCAGGATCTCGGGCGTCACGGCCGCGTCCAGCACGATGCCGGTGTCCACGTAGTCCTTCAGACCGACCTGGCGCTCGATCACGACCAGCGCGCCGTGCCGGCGTTCGGACAGACGCTGGGCGGCCAGCACCAGCGCCCGGATCACGGGCTGGACGTCCATGGCGCGCCCGCCCAGGTTGACGGAGGTGGCCGCCCGGCCGAGGCGCTCGAGCGCGCGGCGGATCTCCGGCGCGAAGATGACCGGGATCGAGATCAGCAGCGCCGGCAGCCCGCGGCTGAGCAGCCACGAGAAGGCCGGCAGGCGCAGCAACGTTGTCAGCAGTGCAATGATGATGACGACCAGGATGATGCCGCGCAGCAGGGTCGCGGCCTGGGTCCCCCTGGCCAACATCAACACCCCATAAGCGACCAGGGTCACCAGCAGGACGTCCAGCAGGTTCAGCCAGGTCAGCTGGGAAAAGTAATAGGCGATCTCGCTCCAGACTTCAGACACGGTGGGCCCAACTTGGCGGAGAAGCCGGCGCGTGCGGCCGGAGCTTCTCTGGCCGCCGCCCCCGATGACGGGGGCGGCGGGTCTACGAACTCTGCAACTGCGAGAGCAGCTGCTGGTAAGGCGCCGGATCGTCCGGCCCCAGCGTCAGGATGGTGCGGATGGTCTCCAACGCCTGGTCACGCTGGCCAGATTGCAGCTGCAGGTCCCCCAACTGGTCATAGCGCGTGATGGCGTCCGCCTTGCGGCCCTGATCCTGGTACACGCGGGCCAGCCGGGCGATCAACGCCGGGTCATCCGGGTGGTTGTTGAGCAGCTCTTCCAGCAGCGTGGCGGCCGGGGCCAGGTTGCGCTGGCTGATGAGCTGTTTGAGATAGCCGTCCAGTTCGGCGATGGCCTGGCGCTGGTTGGCCAGGCGGAAGTGCAAGTCCACCAAGGCGATGCGGGCCTTGTCGTCGGACGGCGCGATAGCCTTGATCTGCTCGTAACCGCGCAGAGCCTCGCGCCAGGCCAGGCGCTGCATGTCGATGTCGCCCAGCGCGTGCAGCAGCCGGACGCTCCAATTGCGGGCGCCAGCGCTCTGCGCATACTTGAGGGCCTCGGCGTACTTCTCGCGGGCCGTATCCAGGTCGGCCAGGTCGCGGAAGGTGTCGGCCAGATCGACGAACTGCGTCAGCGCGTCCTCGGACTTGCCTTGGTCGATCAGCAGGCGGATGAGCTGCTCGCGCGCCTGGATGTCCACGGGGTTGATCTTGAGGACCTGGCCCAGCAGGCGGGCAGCGCGCCCGGCCTCGCCGCGGATCTGGTAGGTATTGGCGATAACCTTGTACTTGGTGGCGGCCGCCTCCGGCTTGTTCTCGGCCACCAGGATCTCGGCCATGCGGACGTGCACGGGCAGGTAAGTCGGCGAGTGCTCCAAGGCCCAGAAGGCCTCTTCCATCGCGGTGGCGTACAGCCGGCGGCGCACGTAGTCGTCGATGTGCCGCATCGCGTCGATCACCTGGTCGGTGCCCGGCGTCGCCACTTCCTCCGCCAGGGCCGTCACCTGGCCGCCGTCGGCGTTGGCGTCCAGCTGGCGGCGGGTGTGGCGAGCGCGCTCCTCCCAGCCGTCGCCGGACAGGAAGCGCCGCAGGCCGGGCACGATCTTGGCCGCCTCCTCATCCGGGACGCGCGCGAGTGACTCGGCCAGGCTCTCATAAGCCTCGGCCAGCCGGTCCTGCTGGGCGGCCGGCACCAACTGCAGATCCAGGCGCTTGAGCGCTTCCAGCAGATAGGTAAGCGCCTGGCGGGACTGGCTGGTCTGACGGTAAGCCTCGCCCAGGCCAAACAACACGCCCAGCTTGATGTCCTCGCGCGCGATGGCGGCCTGGAAGTGGTCGATGGCATCCGGCGGGCGGCGCAGGTCCAGGTACAGGGCGCCGAGCATAAAGTGGATGAGCGGGTGCTCCAGACCGGCGTCGAGCGCGGCTTCGTAGTTGCTGGCGGCCGCTTCGGCGTTGCCGCCCGACTGGCTGTTGATCGCCTGGCCCAGGAACATGATGGCCTGGGCGCGCTGGCTCTGCGAGTCCCGGAACATCCCGGAACCGCGCGTCAGCGCGTTGACGGACGTGGACAACTTGCTGGTATCGGCATCTTCTTCGAAGAGCAGCTCGGCCAGGCTGGCCAGCGCCACCTCTTTGGCCGGGATCAACGGCGAACCCTGGCCGCCGCTCAGCTCGCCGGTCGCCAGCGGCGGCGTCTTGACGGCCTCGACCTCGGCCAGCGCCTCGGGCGAGAGCATGTCGGTGCCGCGCTTGACGGCCTGGCGGTTGATGGCCGGGATGGGCTGATTGCGCTTGAGCTTCTCGGCGGCCTCGCGCAGCTCCGGCATCTGGGCGTCCAGTTGAGCCGCGCGCTGCAGCGCCTGGCCGGCCTTGTCCACCTCGCGGGCGCGCTGGAAGATGCGCGCCACTTCCACGTACTCGAGCGCGGCCGCATGAGGCTGGCTGGTGCGCTCCAGCGCCAGGGCCAGGCGCGAATGGGCGTTCAGGTTGTCCGGGGTCAGGCGGACCACCCGGTTCCAGTTGTCGATAGCCTTCTGGATGTCGCGGCGCTGGATGTGGATCTCGGCCACCACCAGGTACGTCTGGGCGGCCTCGTTGACGCGGCCGAGGCGCTCGAAGATCTCGCCGCACTTCTCGGGCGCCACCGGATCACCGGGGCTCAACGTGGCCGCGCGCTGGTAGGTGCCCAGCGCATCGTCCAGGCGGTCGGCTTGAAACAGCGCAAAGCCGAGCGCGGTCAGGCCGGCGGTATCGTCAGGGAACTCGGTCAGGGCCGCCCGATAATAGGCGATGGCCTTGTCCCACTGCTGATCCCAGGCGGCCGAGTGGCCGCGGTTCATGGCTTGTTCGAAGACGTCGCGTCGTCCTGGCATAAGTGCCGGCGAGTATAGCACAAATGGCCGACAGCCGCGCCGCAACGCGGCCGATTCGGCGTCAGCGGTCGGGCACGGGCGTCAGGTCATCCCAGTTGGCGCCGCTGCGCACGTCCACGCCCAGCGGCACGTCCAACTGGAAGGCGCCTTCCATGACGGCGCGCAGCACGCGCGCCGCCGCCTTGACTTCTTTCTTGGGGCACTCCAGCACCAGTTCGTCGTGCACCTGGAGCAGGAGCCGGGCCGACAGGCCGGCCGCGGCCAGCGCCTCCGGCAAAGCCAGCATGGCGCGCTTGACGATGTCGGCGGCCGTGCCCTGGATGGGGGCGTTGATGGCCTCGCGCTCAGCCCGCGCGCGGGCGATGGCGGCCTCGCGGCTGCCGGCCGCCTGCCCGAAGCCCGGGAAGTAGCGGCGCCGACCGAGCAGCGTCGCCACGTAGCCGTGCTCGGCCGCGAAGCGTTTGGTCTCGTCCAGGTACTGCTTGATGCGCGGGAAGCGCTCGAAGTAACCCTTGACGAAGTTCTCGGCCTCGGCCAGGGTCAGGCCGGTCTGGCGCGAGAGCGCGAAAGCGCCCATGCCGTACAGCAGGCCGAAGTTGACGGCCTTGGCCTGGCGGCGCTGCTCCTTGCTGACCGCCGCAGGCGCCACGCCCAGCACGGCCGCGGCCGTGGCGGTGTGGATGTCCTCGCCTTCCAGGAAGGCCCGCAAGAGCGTCTCGTCGTGCGCCATGTGCGCGGCGATGCGCAGCTCGATCTGCGAGTAGTCGGCCGAGACCAGAACCTGGCCGGGGCCGGCGATGAAGGCGCGGCGCACGCGGCGCCCCAGCTCACTGCGGATGGGGATGTTTTGTAGATTTGGCTCGGACGAGGCCAGCCGCCCGGTGACGGCGCCGGCCTGGTTGTAGGAGGTGTGCACGCGCCCGGTGGCCGGGTTCACTTCCAGCGGCAGGGCGTCGACGTAGGTGGACTTGAGTTTGGCGATCTCGCGCTGCTCGAGGATGACGTCCAGGACCGGGTGGGCGTGCGCGGCCCGCATCTCCTCCAGGACGTCGGCGGCCGTGGAGTATTTGCCGGCGGCGGTCTTGCGCGACTTGTCCGGCGGCTTGAGCTGCAGCCGCTCGAACAGGGCCTCGGCCAGCTGCTGGGTGGAGTTGACGTTGAACGCGTAGCCCACCAGCTCGTAGATGCGCGCTTCCAGCCCGGCCAGCTGCTGCTCCAGTTCTTTCGAAAAAGCCGCCAGGTGGTCCAGGTCCAGCGCGATGCCGGCCATCTCCATGTCGGCGATGACGGCGATCAGCGGCATCTCCAGGTTGTGGAAGAGCTCGAGCTGCTGCTTCTGTTCCAGCTCGGCCCGCAGGCCCGGCACCAGGCGCAGAGTCAGGTCGGCGTCGGCGGCGGCGTAGGCGGCGGCGGCCGGGACAGGCACCTGCGCCATCGTGATCTGCTTCTTGCCGCTGCCGATCAGCTCGCTGATCTCGGTCATCTCGACGCCCAGGCGCACCAGGGCCAGCTTCTTCAGGCCCAGGCTGTGCGAGGCGGGGTCGCACAGCCACTCGGCCAGCATGGTGTCGAAGGCCAGCGGCGCCACACGCAGGCCGTGGCGGGCCAGGCTGATGTAGTCGAAGTTGATGTTGTGGCCGAACTTGGGGAGGCGCGCGTCGGTGAGCGGGCCGCGCAGACGTTCCAGGACCCGCTCCAGAGCCAACTGGCGGCCCTCGGCGTGGCCCACCGGCACGTAGTAGCCCTCGCCCGGCTGGATGGCCAGCGAGAGGCCGACCAGGCCGGCCCGCATGGGGCCGAGGCTGTCCGTCTCGACGTCGAAGGCGACGCCCGGCGCGGCGCTCAGGGCCTGCACCAATTGGTCCAGGCTGGCCTCGTCGTCCACGACGATCGGGCGCGTGGGGCCATCCTCGCGAGCCCGGATCGGCTCGGCCGGGAAAAGCCCCATCTGCGCGCCCGGTCCCGTCGGCGCTGAGGCGGCGCTGGCCGGGGCCGGTTCGGCGGGTTCGCCGCCCGGCAGCCGTTTGAGCAGCGAGTTGAATTCCAGCTGCCGGAAGAGCTCGAAGACGCGCTCGCGATCATAGGCGCTGCCGACGCGGCAGGCCTCCAGGTCGAAGGCCAGGTCTACGTCGGTGACGATGGTGGCCAGGCGCTGGGAGAGGTAGGCTGATTCGCGGCCGGCCTCCAGCTTGGGGCGGAAGCGGCCCGGCACCTGGTCCAGGTGCTTGTAGATGGCGTCCAGCGAGCCGTGCTCCTGCAGCAGTTGGGTGGCCGTCTTCTCGCCCACGCCGGACACGCCCGGAATGTTGTCGCTGGTGTCGCCGACCAGGGCCTTGAAGTCGATGTACTGCTTGGGGGTCAGGCCGTACTTTTCCTTGACCTCGTCCGGGCCGTAGTCGACGGCCTCGGACAGCTTCTGGCCGGCCAGGTTGATGGTGATGTGCTTGTCGGCCAACTGCAGCAGGTCGCGGTCGCCGGTGATGATCTTGACGGCCACGCCGGCCTTGACGGCGCGGCGCGCCACCGTGCCCAGGACGTCGTCGGCCTCGAAGCCCTCGGCCATCAGCAGCGGAATGTTGAAAGCGGCGATGATCTCCTTGATGCGCTCGATCTGGACGTGGAGCTCGTCCGGCATCTTCTCGCGCGTGCCCTTGTACTCGGCAAACAAATCGTCGCGGAAGGTGCGGCCGACGTCGAAACTGACGGCCAGGTAATCCGGCTGGTCGTCGGTCAGCAGCCGCAGCAAGACGGAGACGAAGCCGTAGGTCCCGGCGGTGGGCTCGCCGCGCTTGGTGATCCAGCGGGACGGGTCGCCGCCCGCGCCGGTGAGGGCGAAGTAGGTGCGATACGCCAGCGCGTGGCCGTCGATCAGGTAGAGGGCTTTACGTTTGGGCATAGGGCCAGTCGCCGAGGCCGGAACGCAGGGCCTGCGGCAGTGCTCCGTATATAGCGCATTCCGGGGCCTGCCGCAACTGCGGCCAGGTCTCCTGCGCGGCGGCCGCCGCGCAGGGCGCCGGCCGGGCGGGTTTCAGACGGAGCGGCTGGCGCCGGCGTTGTTGCCGCCGGCCTGCAGCGTGGAGAGGAGGCGCGTGGCGGTGTCGCGCGCGACACGGCGGACGATGATCAGCGGGATGCGCATGCGCAGCGCCACCGAGAGCGTCAGGTTGTCGCGCACCCGCACGGAGTAGAGCATGTAGCGGTTGATTTCGGTGTCGCCCTCGAAGCGGATGACCTCCGGCGCGGCGGCCTGAAAGTCCCACGCGCGCGAGGCCACCTGCACCAGGGACTGAGTGGCCGAAGCGCTCAGGCGCGGAACGATCACGAGCACTTTGTCGGCCTGAGCCAGGAAGACCGGCTCGTCACGCAGGGCGCGGCTGACGGCCTCAATCTGGGCTTCCACCTGCCGGCGCAGTTCGTCCGAGAGAGTCAGAGGCGGCGGCGGGGCCGGCGGCAGCATCCCGGTGGCGCTCAGCCGCGCGCGCAGGGGCGCCGTGGTAGAGAGCGGGCCAGTGACGGCCAGACGGGCATTGCGCGGCTTGGAGATCGGCTTGGTGCCTGGTCGGGCGAGCGGGCGCGTGCCGGGCCGGGCCGGCGGGTTGGCCTCCACGCCCAGCAGTTGAGCGATCAGCGCGGGCAGGTCCGGCAGGAAGAAGGGCTTGGTCAGCGCACCTTGGATTGGAATCTCGGCGGGAATATCGGCCGGGCTGACCGGCATCAGCACGATCGGCAGGCTGGGGTTGTGCTGGCGTAACTGGGCCAGCAGGTCAGGCAGGCGGCAGTCCGGCAGCGCCCCGTCGATGACGGCGATATTCGGGTGCGCGGCGGTGGCCTTCTCCAGGGCCTCCGGGCCCGTGGACGCCAGAATGACGTCGAAGCCGCCGAGGCGCTGGAGAGCATCGGAGACGACTGTGGCAAAGGTCGCATTGGGATCGGCCACCAGGACCGTGCGCATGCGCGCATTGTAGTCCACTAACCAAGCGCCGGGAATCGTTTGTGGCTAGGAAATTGGTGGGAGTGCGTTGGGCGGCGCCAGCCGGCAAGCGCCAATCCGGACCGGCTTGGTCCCGGATGGGGTCGTCAGGCTTCAGCGGCCAGGGGGAGCAGCACACGATCCGAGGCCAGCTCACCCTGCAGGCTCCAGGCGCTGGTGTGGGTGATGGCCACGCGCGCCACCCGGCCGCGCCAATCGGCCGGGTCCGCGAAGAAGACCAGCTTGTTGGTGCGGGTGCGGCCTTTCCACTTGCTCTTGTGATCCGCCTCCACCAGCACGTCCACGGTCTGCCCGCGGTAGCGGGCGTTGATCTCGGTGGACACCTGGGCCTGGAGGTCCTCCAGTTGGCGGAAACGCCGCTGCTTCTCGTCTTCCGGCACGTCGTCGGTCAGGCGCCGCGACGCCACCGTCCCCGGCCGCGTGGAGTAGCGGGCCAGGTGGGCGACGTCTAGCTTGAGGTCGGCCAGCAGGCGGTGGGTCTGCTCAAATTGGTCGGCGGTCTCACCCGGGAAGCCGACGATGATGTCGGTGGCGATGGAGACCTGCGGGATGAGCGTGCGGATGCGGTCCACCAGCCGGCGGTAGTCGGCCTGGGTGTAGCCGCGCTTCATGGTCGCCAGCACTTCGTCGTCGCCGGCCTGCACCGGGACTTCGATGTGTTCGCAGACTTTGGGCAGTTCGGCCACGGTCCGCAGCAGGTCATCGGTCATCCAGTTGGGGTGCGAGGTCAGGAAGCGGATGCGCTCGATCCCGTCGACGGCGTGGACGACGCGCAACAGCCGGGCTAGGTCTGGGCCGTCGGCGATATCCCGGCCGTAGCGGTCGACGATCTGGCCCAACAGCGTGACTTCCTTGACGCCCTGCTCGGCCAGGGCGCGCACCTCGGCCACAATCTCGCCGACCGGGCGCGAACGCTCGACGCCGCGGCGGAACGGGATGATGCAGAAGGTGCAGGCGTGCGAGCAGCCGTAGACGACGGGCACATGCGCCGAGATCAGCTGGCCGCGCTCGTGGCGGGGCAGCTGGAAGCCGCCGCCGGCGGTGTTGAGGACGGTAGTAGCCTCATCCTGGAACGCGAACCGGCGCAGCAACTCGGCCTCGGCCAGGTCGCGGCCGTCGCGCTCCAGCAGCAGGCGCACCAGCGGCGCGGGCTCGGACGGCGGCGAGAAGACGTCCACGTACGGCAGCGCTTCTTTGAGCTTCTCGGCCCCGCGCACGCCCACCATGCAGCCCATGACGTTGATGACCATGTCCGGGCGGCGCCGCTTGAGCGGCTGCAGCGAGGTGAGCCGCCCATAGGCCTTGTCCTCGGCGCTCTGCCGCACGACGCAGGTGTTGAGCACGACGACGTCGGCGGCCTCAATTTCGGGCTCATAAACGTAGCCCAACTGCTCCAACGCGCTGCTGACGCGCTGGGAGTCGGCCACGTTCATCTGGCAACCTTCGGTCCAAATGTGGTACTTCACGCGGCGGATTTTACCATACGGGCGTCGTCGAAAAATTCGCCCCTCTCCGTGAGGGTCGGCACGGAGAGGGGCCTGCCAGGGGGGAGGGGGGAGAGGGGATTACGGGCAAGTCTGCCCGGCGTTACGGCTAACAGACGGCAGGAAGACGCTGTGCGGACCAGCGGGCGGCGGCACCGGCGCGTAGGCGTCGTTGAAGACGCCCAGCGGCGTGTAACCGGCATAGCCCGGAAAGATCGTGCCCAGGTTCGTCAGCGGCTGGCCGAGACGGCGCACCAGGACTTCGCTTAACACGCGCCGGTAGTCGGTGGTGACGGCCAGGTCATAGCCGTCGTACAGCTGGCCGGTGGCGAGGCCGGGCCAGGTCCCGTAGACCTGGCCGCCGCGCACGCTGCCGCCCAGCGCCAGCATGGCGCTGCCGTGGCCGTGGTCGGTGCCGTGGTTGGCGTTCTCGCGCAGGCGGCGGCCGAACTCGCTCATCACCAGGATGGTCGTGCGCTGGGCGAAGGTCGCGCCGCAGCCGCCGTCCAGGTCCGTGTAGAGCGCGGCCAGGCCCAACGCCAGCTCCTGCAGGCGCTCGGCCAGGTAGCCTTCGCCGCTGTCGCCCTGGTACTCGTGCGTGTCCCAGCCGCCGAGGTCCACGGTGGCCACTTGCAGGCCGACCTCCATCTTGATCAGCTGGGCGACCGCGCGCAGGTTGTCGCCGAAGGAGCCGCCCGGATACTGCGCGCCGTTGGCGGGCACATAGTTGCCATTGGCCGACTGCTCGACGAGGTCGATGGTGTCCAGCGTCTCGGTGCCGGCCAGGCGCAGCCAATCCGCGGGGTCAGTGGTCGCGTACAGATCGCGCAGGGCCGCGCGCTGCTCGTCGATCAGGCCCCAGTAGCCGTCCAGCCGGAAGCCGCCGGGATCAGACATGGCGACGGCGTCCGAGGTGCCCAGGAGCGACAGGGCCGTGCTGCCGCCGGCCGACAGCGCCGGGAAAAGCACGTCCGGAGGCAGGTTGGCGGCCGTCTGCAGGTGGCGGGTCAGCCAGCCGGAGGTCGTCGTCTTGACGCCCGGCGTCCCCAATTCCATGAACTGCATGGCGTCGAAATGGCTGCGCGTGTCCGCGGTCAGCCCCACCGCCTGGACCACGGCCAGCTTCTGGGACTGGTAGAACGGCAGCAGCGGCGCCAACGCCGGGTGAAAGCCGAGTTGGCCGTTCAGGCTGAGGGCCCCGCCCGCGCCGCCGGCGGCCACGCGCAGGTTGGGCCGCGCCTGTTCGTACAAGGCCCGATCCGCGCCCGCGATGGGCGGCAGGACGTTGAGGGCGTCCCAGCCGCCGCGCAGGAAGACGACGACCAGGATCTCGCGGTTGGGCGCGTTGGTGGCACCAAAGGCCAGCCGGGTCAGGCGGGCGCCGGCCAACGCCGCAATGGCGGCCGAGCAGCCTCGCAGAAACTGGCGGCGGCTGAGAGAGACAGGCATACCCAAGCCTTTCGTGAATGACGGCCTGACCCGCGGCAGCGGGTCAGCGCCACTGGCAATCCGGCGCCATCAACAGCAGGGCCACCGCGCGCGGCAAGTACTCGGCCTGGTGGTCGGTCGAGAGGCCGGCGTTGGCGCTGTACGGCCCGCGCAGGAACTGCACGATCCGGTCGCGATCCTGGCTGTTGGCCATGGGCCGCCCGAGCACGCGGCTGATCCAGAAATCGACCAGTTGGTTGGCGGTGTTGCCGCCGCCGGCTGATTGGGCGACGACATCGATGGCGACCAGCTCGGTGGAGACGCCGGCCTCCCAGTGATCGATCCAGCCTTCGATGGCCGAGTTGACAAACTGCCAGCGCTTGAGCAGCGACACAGAGCTGAGCCAGGCCGCGCGCGTATCCGGGTAACCGTTGGGCGGGCGCCACTCGAAGAGCGGCTGGCCGATCTCGTCGAAGTGCCAGTAGAAGCCGTCCAACTCCGGCCGGACGTCGGCGTTGACGGCGCGCAAGGCGCCCACGGCGGCCTCAAACGGGCGCTTGATCTTCTCGCCGAAGGTCGATTGAAAGTCATCCGAGAGCAAGATGAAGCGCAGGACGCGCCGCAGCTGGTCGGCCTGAAAACGCTCGGCGATGAAGACGTCGGCGGCGGCGTTCACCAGGGCGTCGGACGGGTCATCGCCGACGAAACGCCGGCACAATTTGCGGCAGACATGGCGCGCGGTGCCGGGATGGTAGGCCAGCAGGTCGAGCGCGTCGTTGCCGTCGCGCTGGGGGTCGTTGGCCTGCGAGTTCGGGAAGTAGCGGCCGAGCACGAACTTGTTGGCCTTGTCGTGCCAATCGGCGTAGTACAGGAAGTTGCCGGTATCGGCGGCCACCGGCCACCAGCCGTCCTCCACGCGCCAGCCGGTGAAGGCGCGCGCGATCTCGTAGACGTCGTTGTCGACGTAGCCCTCGGCGACGGCGGTGCCGGCCGGGAAGTTGCCGCCGCCCGGAAAGCTGAGCGTGGGCACCGTCATCGGGTCGCGCACGCCCAGGTAATTCTCGGCGCCCAGCGTGTGCAGCTCACACAGCTCGCGCGCCCAGTTCTCGTTGAAGCCGGCCACCTGGTTGAGGTAGTTATCCAGGTAGAACAGCATGGCCGGGTGGGCGGCCACGGCGCCCAGCATCTGGCGGAAGTTGCCCAGAGCATGGGCGCGGATCACGGTCCGGTCCCAATGCGCCCAGGTCAGGCTGGCGTAGCCGTAGTCCCAGGCGTAGATGTTGAAGTGGTTGTGCCAGAAGTCGACGGCCAGCTCATACAGCTGGCGCTGGCTGTACAGGGCGCGGATCAGGGTGGCGGCGCGGACATCGCGCACCGGCCGCACGCGGTCGGCCCCGTCGGCGCCGTAGGTGGACCAGAGCTGCGTCAAGGACAGGTTGAGCGTGGCCAGGCCGGCGTTCGCCAGGCGTGTCGTGCACTCGGAGCCCTCGGCGGTCAGGTTGAGCTGCCAATCCACAAAGCTGGCCAGCTTTTCCGCCGGCGTGGCGCCGGCCATCCCGTCGAACGTGGCGTAGTCCAGGTGGCCCGGCCGCGGCCCGAAGGCCAGGCGGTTGAGCGCGATCACGCCCAGCGGCGGCAGCGGGACGGCGGCCGGCGCAGCGCCGGGCGTTTCCGCCCAGACAGCCGGCGCAGGAGCCGGCCAACCGCCGCCGGCCAGGACGGCTGTCCCGGCCCCGGCCGCCGTCAACGCCAGCTTCAGCGCCTGGCGCCGCGAGGGACGAACACGATCTGCCAAAGGACACCTCCTGCAATTGGACGCCCCGCCGAGGCGGACGCCGCTACGGACAGGTCTGCCCGGCGTTGCGGCTCACCTGCGGCAGGTACATGAAGTTCGGGCCAGTGGGCACCACGGCCGGCGCGTAGGCGTCGTTGACGATGCCGAGCGGTGTAAAGCCCGCGTACCCCGGGAAGATCAGGTCTAGGTTGCTCTCCGGCTGACCCAGGCGGCGGACCAGGATCTCGCTCAGCACCTGGCGATAGTCCGTGGTCACGCGCAGGTCGGCGCCGTCATAGAGCTGGTCGTTGCGCAGGCCGGGCCAGGCGCCGTACAGCTGGCCGCCGCGCACGTTGCCGCCCAGCACGATCATGGCGCTGCCGTGGCCGTGGTCGGTGCCCTGGCTGGCGTTCTCGCGCAGGCGGCGGCCGAATTCGCTCATCACGACGACGGTGGCGCGGTTGGTGAAGTTGTTGGCGCCGCAGCCGTCCAGGTCGGTATAGAACGCGGCCAGGCCGCGCGCCAGCTGATCCAGCAGGCCGGCGATGTAGGGGACGCTGGTGCCGGACGCGACCGTGCCCTGGTACTCGTGTGTGTCCCAGCCGCCGAAGTCGATGGTGGCGGTCTGCAGGCCGGCGTCCAGCTTGATCATCTGGGCGACCGTCTTGAGGCTGTCGCCGAAGGACCCGGTGGGGTATTGCGCGCCGTTGGCGGGCGTGTAGGTGCCCACGCTGGCCACCAGGTCCAGCGTGTCCAGGGTCTCCGTCCCGGCCACATCCAGCCACGAGTTGCCGGTGTACATCTGGCGCAGGGACTGCTGCTGCCAGTAGCTGTAGCTTTTGCCGCCGACGAAGGTCGAGCCGCTGCCGTTCAGGCGGAAGCTGGATGGGCCGGACATGGCCACGGCCTCCGGGTACGCCAGCAGCGCAGTGGGCTGGGACGAGCCTGCCGCAAGCGCCGGCAACTGCAGCACCGGCGGCAGGTTGGGCGCGGTCTGCAGGTGGCGCGTAATCCAGCCGGCGCCCGTGGTCTTGTTGTCGGGCGTCCCCAGCTCCATGTAGGCCATGGCGTCGAAGTGGCTGCGCGTGGGGCTGTGCATGCCGCAGGCCACCACAAAAGCCGCGCGGCCGGCCTGGTACAGGTTGAGCAGCGGCGCCAGGGCCGGATGCAGGCCGAGGCCGGTGACGCCGTTGGGGCCGTCCAGGCTGCCCAGCGCCAGCGCCCCACCCGCCCCGCTGGCCGGATACCGCAGGTAGCTGCGGCGGGCGTCCTCGTAATAGCCGCGGTCCGCGCCGGAGGTCGGCGGAATGACGTGCACGGCGTCCCAGGCCCCGCGCAGGAAGATGACCACCAGGGTCTCGCGGTTCGGCGTCGCGGCCGCGCCCGGCTCGGCGAAGACGGCCTGGGTCAGGCGCGCCCCGGCCAGCGCCGCGATCGCGGTGGAGCAGCCCATCAGGAACTGGCGGCGGCTAAGAGAGAAAGGCATGGGCGTGTCCTTGAGCGGGAGTCAGTGCCATTGGAAGTCCGGCGTCATCACCAGCAGCGCCACCATACGCTTGAGGCGGTCGCTGATCTGCTGGGTCGTCAACGCGTTGTCGTTGGGGTCATTCGGATAAGAGCCGGACATCATCTTGAGCAGCTCGGCCCGCGTGGCGGCCGGCATGGAGTAGCCCGGCCCGAACACGCGTGCGATCCAGAAGTCCACGATGGCCGATGGCGTCGTCAGGCCCCCGGGCGTCTGGGCGGGCAGGTCGGCGCGCGTGAACAGCGCGGTGGCGCCGCTGATCGTCGTGCGCATCCGGTCCTCCACCAGGTCATTGGCGAAGCGCCAGCGGTAGAGGAGCGAGGTCGTGCCGCTCCAGGCGGTCTTGACATCCGGGAAGCCATCCGGCGAGCGCCGCCCGAACATGGGCTGGCCGATGGCGTCCCAGCGGGACCAGACGGGGTTGGTGGTGCTGAACTCCTGACTGGCGTTGGGCTGATAGTCCGCGCCAGTGGCGCGCAGGCTGGCGGCGGCGGCCTCGACCGGCGTCCGCAGCTTCTCGCCCCAGACAGTGCGGAACTCTTCGGAGCGCAGGATGAAGCGCACCACCTGCTTGAGCTGATCGGGGGCGGCGCGGTTGTCCAGGAAGACCTGGGCGGCGGCCTCCACCAGCGGCTCGGGCGGGTCGTCAGTCACCAGGCGCCGGCAGAGCTTGCGGGCGATGAACTTGGCCGTGCCGGGGTGGTAGGCCAGCAGGTCGAGGGCCTTCAGGCCGTCCTCCTGCGGCCCGGCGTCGGCCTGGAAGTACTTGCCCAGCAGGAGCTTGTTGGCGCGGTCATGCCAGGGCGTGTGGTAGAGGAAGGTGCCGGTGTTTGGCACGCCGCCCGAGCCGTTGTTGACGCGCCAGCCGGTGAGGCAGCGCGCCACTTCGTAGACGTCGTTATCACAGTAGCCGGTGGCGATCTCCGTCGGCGGCGTGGTGCCGCTGTTCCAGTACGCGCCTGTCACCGGCAGCGTGAACGGCTCGCGCGGGATGGAGAGCGGGTCGTCCACCACGCCGAGGTAGTTCTCGGCGCCGAGGGTGTGCAGCTCACACAGCTCGCGCGCGAAGTTCTCATTGAACTGCGCGCCCTGGCTGGTGGCATTGTCCAGGTAGAAAAGCATGGCCGTGCTCTTGGCCACGGCCTCCACCAGCGCGCGGAAGTTGCCCAGCATGTGGTAACGGATCACGTCCCGGTCATAGTGCGCGAAGACCGGGGCGATGGCCGAGTCCCAGGCGTAGACGCTGAAATGGTTGTGCCAGAAGTGGGCCAGCACCTCCGCCAGCTGCCACTGGCTGTAGAGCATGCGTAGCAGCGTGTCGGCCCGAGTCTCGCGGACCGGCTGGTTGCGGATGTTGGAGCCGTTGGTGCCCGTGGCGCCGATGACGTGATCGGTCCACAGCTGCGCCAGCGGCTTGTCCAGCGTGGCGAAGCCGGCGGCGGCGCGGCGCGCAAGATAGCCGGGATCGTCGGCCGGGTTCGGGTTAAGCTGCCAGTCGATGAAGTCATACAGCTTGTCGACGTCGGTGGCGCCCGGCCGGGCCGCGAAGGTGGCAAAGTCGAATTGGTCCGGCCGCGGGCCGAACGCCATCCGGCTGAGCGCGATTTGGGCGATCGACGCCGCCGGGGGCGGCCCGCCCAAGGGGTTGTCCGGCTGTTCCTGGGCGGCAGTCTGGGCCAGCGGCAGCCACGGCAGGCTGGCGGCGGCGGCCGCGCCCAGCTTGAGGGCACTGCGTCGGCTGATCAGGGTCGAGGCTGACATTCCTTGTCTCCATCGCCGTGCATAATCGACTCTCCCAGCCCTCGGGTGGCGTAGACGCAGCCCACCAGATCCGCGTGGCTGGCCAGAACGGCTGCGTTGTCGGTCGCCATCCAGCTGTCTGGACGGTCATTTCAGTTGTAGCTAAGGGGAGGAACCGTGCCGACCTTGCCCGCCTCGGCATGTCATCGGCTTGGTGGGTTTATAGCAAATCCGGGCGCGGATATCAGCAAACGCCCGCCGAAGGTTGCGTGAATCTTAGGTGAAGTAGCCGTTTTCGGGCCGGCGCCGCCCAAACGGGGCGCGAACGCCGGCGGGCCGGGACAACGGGGCGGTTAGGCGCGGGTGGGTTTTTGGGCCAGGAGCAGCAGTTCGCCCAACGAGAACGTGAGGCGCCCGGCAGCGGGGTCGCCCGTCAGGGCTGGTTGGAGGGCGGGCTGGCAGACGGCGGGGATGTGGTGCAGCAGGGCGCGCAGCTGCAGCCGGGTTGCGGCGGGGACACTCAGCCGGTCACACCACGGCTCAAACTCGAGCGGCTTACGATACAGCACCTGGACGCGGGGCTCCAGCCCGGCCGCGCGGCAGAAGGCCTCCCAGTCGGCGGCGGCGTACTCCCAGTGATGGGAGGGGTCCCGCAGCTTCTCGAAGGCGTTGACAAAGCGGGCCGGGCGCCCCTCCGGCGGTGTGACATTGTCGATCAGGCCGAGCCACCCGCCCGGCCTCAGCACCCGGGCCGCTTCGAGCGTGAAGGCGGCGCAATCCGGGAAGTGATGGGCCGCCAGGCGGCACGTCACGAGGTCAAAAGAGCCGTTGGCGAACGGCAGGACGCCAGCGTCGGCGGCCGGGTACGCCAGGTTGGCGATACTGCGCCGGGCCGCCAGCCGGCGCGCGGCTTGAAGCATCGGCACAGTCAGATCGCTGGCCAACACCCAGCCCACGTGCGGGGCCAACGCCAGGGCCGTGTGCCCGCCGCCGGTGGCTACGTCCAACACCCGCCAGCTTGGCCCCAGCGGCAGGCGCGCCACCAGCTCGTCCAGGCTCTCGCCCTGGGCGTGATCGGCGCTGGTGACGTAGTTCTCGGCGTGGGCCCCGAATTGGCGTTGGACGAGCGTGCGTGTGTCTTCCATGGGTCACCGTTCTCTTGTCACCGTATCTTACCTTAGGCTGGTCCGGCCATCTTGACATAGAGACACGTCGCGATGGCCGGAAACGGCATGGTAGAATGCCGTGAGTCCGCCCTTTCAGCCAATTGGTGTCGCGCTCATCGAAGGAAGCGCCTCGTATGAAGAAATCCGTCCAAGCGCTGATCAAGCGCCGCCGCGCCCGCATCATCCCCGTGATCCTGGCGGCCCTGGCAGGTCTCGTGCTGTTGGCCCTGGTCCTGATGGTGTTCAGCTTCTTCACCAGCGGGCCGGGTCTGGCCCTGTTCCAGACGGCCACGCCGACGCCATCGGCCACGCTCACCCCGACGGCCACACTGACGCCGGCGCCGGATACCCCCACCCCGCTGTTCACGGACACCCCAACCTTGACGCCGGGTCCGTCGCCCACGCCGACGCCCATCACTTACACGGTCCAGGACGGCGACACCCTCTTCAACATCGCCGCCCAATTCCAGGTGGACTGGCAGGCCCTGAAGCTGTTCAACAATCTGGCCAGCGACGCCTTATCGGTCGGCCAGGTGTTGACGATCCCGCAAGTCGGGGACGTGCAAACGCCGACGCCGAGCCCGCTGCCCACCGGCCTGGGCCGCGGCGGGCGCATCCAGTACACGGTCCTGCTGGGCGACACGCTCGAGATCATCGCCGCCAAGTTCAACAGCACGGCCGAGGACATCGCGCGTCAGAATCGGCGCAATAATCAGGACCTCACCAACGCCGACCTGCGGGCGGGCGAAGTCCTGGTGGTCCGGGTGGACCTGGTGACGCCGACGCTCACCCCGGTCGCCAGCCGGACTCCCTGACCCTCTGCGCGGCCATGTTCGACCTGGATCACACCACCTTTGCGGCCGCGCTCAGGGCAGCCGGCGAGGCGTTGGATCCCGTCTCCGCCAACCTGCTGTTTGCGCGTGAGATCGCGTATCCGGCGCTGCGCCCGTCCGAGTACCTGGCTCAGCTGGATGAGCTGCGCGCCGCCGCGGCCCAGGCCCTCGCCGCCGCTCCGCTGGCGCCGGCGCAGGCGCTGGCCGGTTACCTGTTCGGCGAGCATGGCTTCCGCGGCAACCGCGTCGACTACCACGACCCGCGCAACTCCTTCCTCAACGACGTCCTGGACCGGCGCCTGGGGCTGCCCATCAGCCTGTCGGTGCTTTACACCCACCTGGCGCGCGCGCTCGGACTGCCGGCCCAGGATATCGGCCTGCCCGGCCATTTCATCGTAGCCGTGGGCGAAGGCGCGGGCGTCCAGTATCTGGACCCCTTTAACGGCGGCGCGCACCTCACGCGCGCCGACTGTGTCCAGCTGGTGACGCGCGCCACCGGCTACACCGGCCGGTTTGACCCGCGCTGGCTGGCGCCGACCCCGCCGCGCGCCATCGTCGCGCGCATGCTCAACAACCTGCGCAACACGTACACCGAGGCCGAAGATTGGCCGCTGACCAGCCGCGTCATCGAGCGGCTCCGTGAATTGGAGCCGGATCAGCCCGGCCACGTGCGCGATCTGGGGATGGTCTTTTACAAGGACGGCGCCTACAGCCGCGCCGCCCAGCTGTTTCACGAATACCTGACTCTGGCCCCCAATGCCGCTGACGCCGGCACAGTCCGCCAAAGCCGCGACCTGCTGCTGGATGAACTAGCCCGGCTGAACTAACGCCGGCCCCGCAACACGCCCGGCCCCGGCCTACCGGGCGGAGATCCGCGCATGGACGACCTTGAGCGCAGTCGCGACCTCTACGAAGCCGTCGGCGGTTATCCCGCCCCGCCCCAGGTGCCGCTCCCGGCGCCGGATGATCCGGACGCCCTGCAGGCCTATGGCCTGAGCCCGCATCCCGCCGCCCACGCCCTGCTGCGCGGCGCGATGGCGCTGTCTGGGTTCAGCGCTTTTCTCCACCAGGCGCCCGCGACTATTGAAAACCTGCTGCGCACGGTCAATCTGCGCGGCCCGGCCCTGTTCGCGCCGGCCGTCGCCGCCACCCTGGCCCTGGCCGAGGACGCCCGCGCCCTGACGCCGTTCGAGCGCGCGGCGACGCTGGTGTGCGCGGCCTGGAGCCTGCGCGACGCTGTCTTCACTGGCGCACTGGCCCCGGATACCTACGGCGGGCAGCCGCTGGAGATGGGCCAGTACCCGAACCTGTTCGGCACCAGCCTGATCTGCGATGACGCCCAGGCGCGGCTGTTCAAGACCGCGCGCACCGACCAATTGACCGTCGTCGTGGGCGGCCGTTTCTTTGTGCTGCCCGTCACCGACTGGCGGTCGCCGGAAGCCGTCCGCCAGCTGGCCCAGGATCTGGCTGACCTCGCCGAGCGAGCCCGTTCCGCTCCGGCTGACCCGGGCGCCTCCGCCGGCCCGCTCAGTGCCGCCTCCGACGCCACCCAGCGCCGTCTCTTTCCCCTGCTGCGCGGCCAGCCCGATAACGCCGCCGCCCTGGACACGCTGCGGCACAGCCTGTTGACGCTGTGCCTGGACCTGGAGACCACCCCGGCCACGGCGGCCGAAGCCGCCTATCACGCGCACAGCGGCAGCCCGGCCAACCGCTGGTTCCATGCCAGCTTGCAGCTCGTCGTCTTCGGCAACGCGCGCGCCTGCGCCATCGCCCATTTCAGCGCTTACCTGGACGGCAACACGATGATGCGCGGCGCCGCCGAGATCCAGCGCCGGGCGGCGGCCGGCCCCCTGGCCGGCCCCACTGGTCCGCGCCCGGCCAATGGACGCGCCCATGAGCTGCGCTGGCAGATCGACTCGGCCTGGCAGGAACAGGTTGAGCACGACCTGGCCTCGCTGCGGGCCCCCGCGCCCGCGACCTTTGTCCTGGAGGGCTTTGGCCGCTCTTATTTCGAGCGCCAGCGCGTGGACGCCGTCCCGGCCTTCGTCGTCGCCCTGCAGCGCACGGCCAACCGCCTGGCCGGGCAGCCCGCCGCAATCACCCAGTTCCTGGCTATGTCGCGCTACCGCTGCATGGACCTGGTGACCGGCATGATGAGCACGCCTGAGGTCCAGCGCTGCGCGGCCGCCCTGGACGACCCCAACGTGGACGCGCCGCTGTGGGGGGCCCTCTTGCAGGCCGCCCACGACTCGCAGGCGCGCGAGGCGCGGCGCGCCCGCCAGGCGATCCCCTACGACGACTTGTTGGCGCTTTTCATGCTCTCCCGGCGGCGCGGCTGGCCGCGCCAGCGCGCCCTGGCCGTGGCCGCCGTCACCTTCGGGCTGTTGCGCGCGTTCGGCTGGCTGCGCGTCCCCGGCCGTCAGGTGTTGATCTCACATCCCGAGGTCTATCCGGAAATCCCCGTGGTCGGCCGGCCCGGCGCCCGCCTGCCCTATGTGCGTGACTTCGGTCTGCACTACCAGATCCTGGCCGACCAGATCACGCTCACGGTCATGCCGTCCCTGACCTGGCGCGTCCCCAACGCCGAGCTGGCCGCCGACCTGCACGGCAGCCTGGCCGCGATGGCAACCCGCCTGGCGGCCCGCTGACGGCGCCCAATAAAAAAGGCAGCCCGCGGACGGGCTGCCTCGTGTCGCTGCGGTGGACGCGGCTCAGGCCATCGTCAACGCCATCACGGCCTTCTGGGCGTGCAGGCGATTCTCGGCCTCGTCATAGACCACCGAGTGCGGGCCGTCGATGACCTCGTCCGTCACTTCCAGGTTGCGGTCGGCCGGCAGGCAGTGCATGTAGATGCTGTCGTCCTTGGCCAGGTCCATGCGCCGCTGATCGGTGATCCAGGAGCGGTATTTCTCGATCAGGGCTTTGCCGTCTTCCTTGGCCGTCGTCGTCACCAGCGGGCCCCAGGACTTCGGGTAGACCACGTCGGCGTCCTTGAAGGCCTCGTCCATGTCGTGGACGACTTCAAAGCCAACTTTGTGCTTGCGCGCGTTCTCGCGGGCCTGGTCCATGATCTCGGGCATGAGCTTGAACTCCGGCGGGTGCGCCAGCACCACGTCGCAGCCGAAGCGCGTCATCTGCAGGATGAGCGATTGCGGCACCGAGATCGGTTTGCTGTATGAGGCGGCGTAGGCCCACGAGACCACGACCTTCTTGCGGCGCAGGTCGCGGCCCTTCTTCTCGATGATCGTCATCAAGTCGGCCAGGCACTGGAACGGGTGGTACACGTCGCACTGCATGTTGAGCACCGGCACGCGCGAGTGCAGGGCCACCTCGTTCTCGTACTTGTTGCCAAACTGCCAGTCGCATTGGCGGATGGCGATGCCGTCGAAGTAGCGGCCGAAGATCTGGCCGATCTCCTTGGCCGTGTCGCCGTGCGAGATCTGGGTCGTCTCTGAATCGATGAAGGCCGCGTGCCCGCCCAGCTGGGCCATGCCGGCTTCGAACGAGCCGCGCGTGCGGGTGCTGGTGAAGAAGAACAGCATCGCCAGAGTCTTGTCGCGCAGGTAAGCGTGCGACTCGCCCAAGGCGCGCTTGCGCTTCAGGTCCCAGGCCACGTCCAGGACGGTCTCGACTTCCTCCTTGCTGAAGTCCAGGTCGCCGATGAAGTCGCGGCCGCGCAGATTGGTTTGCATACGTCTCGTCTCCTGAAAAAAGTTGCTGCCTCAGTATACGCCGGCCGGCGCGCCCGGCCCGCTGGCCGGCGCACCGCGCGGAATTGCCTCACAGTGGCCGGTCAGCGGCCGCGCCGGTAGCCCGCCAGAAAGCGCCGGACGATATACCGCGCGCTCTCGATGATCAAGACCAGTCCGAGCGGACCCAACACGATGGCCCACTCGCCCAGTCCGATCGAGCGCACCGTCATCACCGCGCAGGCGACGGCGGCGGCCGCCAGCGCCAGGAGCGGCAGCCACATCCGCCGCCGCGTCGGGCCGCTCACGCCGTGACCATCGCCCGCGCGATCTGGTTGTGGCGTTCCACCACCGGCCCCATGTCCACAGTCGCAATCTGGCCGTCCTGGACGATCAGGCGGCCATGGACGACGGTGCAGGCGGCCGGCTGCGGCGCGCACAACAGGGCCGCCGCCACCGGGTCATGCAGCGCACCCGCGAACGGCAGGCGGCGCAGGTCCAGCGCGAAGAAGTCCGCGCACTTGCCCGACGCCAGCGCGCCGATGTCATCGCGCCCGAGCACGGCCGCGCCGCCGAGCGTGGCGATCTCCAACGCCTCGCGGGCCGGCATCTGCGTCGCCGGCGGCGGCCCGCCGTCCGCCCGCCCGTAGCGCTCAGCCTCCGCCAAGGCCAGCCGCGCCAACAGCATGGCCTGGCGCGCCTCCGCCAACAGGTGCGATCCATCGTTGCTGGCCGAGCCGTCCACGCCCAGGCCCACCGGCACGCCGGCCGCCCGGTATTGGCGCACCGGCGCGATCCCGCTGGCCAGCCGCATATTGGACGACGGGCAGTGGGCGACGCCCGTGCGCGTGCGCGCCAGCTGCCCCACCTCGGCGCCGGCCACATGGACGGCATGGGCGTGCCAGACGTCGTCGCCCAGCCAGCCCAACTGTTCGGCGTAGGCCACCGGCCGCGCTCCGAACTTCTCCAGACAGAAAGTCTCCTCGTCCAGGGTCTCGGCCAGGTGCGTGTGCAGGTGGACGCCGTAGGCGCGGGCCAGCGCCGCCGCCTCGCGCATCAGGTCCGGGGTCACCGAGAACGGCGAGCACGGCGCCACCACCACGCGCAGCAGCGCGCCCGGCTTGGGATCGTGGTATTGCTCGATCAGGCGCCGCGTGTCGCGCAGGATGAAGGCCTCGTCCTCCACCACCCGATCCGGCGGCAGCCCGCCCTGGGACTGGCCCAGCGACATGCTCCCGCGCGCGGCGTGGAAGCGCACGCCGATCTGCCGCGCGGCCTCAATCTCGTCGTCCAGGCGGCAGCCGTTCGGGAAGATGTAAAGATGATCGGACGAGGTGGTGCACCCGGACAGGGCCAGTTCGGCCAGGCCGACCAGCGTGGAGACACGGATGGCCTCCGGCGTCAGGTTGGCCCAGATTGGGTAAAGCGTGGTCAACCAGCCGAACAGGTTGGCATCCTGCGCGGCCGGCACGGCCCGCGTCAGCGTCTGGTACAGGTGGTGATGGGTGTTGACCAGGCCGGGCAAGACGACGTGCCCGCGCAGGTCCAGCACCTCGTCGGCGGTGTCCGGCAATTCCGCGCTCGGCCCCACTTGCTGGATGACGCCGTCGCGCGCGAACAGGCCGGCGTCGCGCAGCTCGCGCCGCTCCGGGTCCATGGTCACCAGCACGTCGGCGTGTTTCACCAGAAGTGTCGTCATGGCTGCCCTCCGGGCGGCGCGGCCTGCGGCAGGGTCACCGTGATCGTAACCCCGTGGCCGGGGCCGACGCTGGACGCCGTCACCGCGCCGCCGTGCTCGCGCACAATCCGTTCGACGATCGAGAGGCCCAGGCCCGAGCCCTGGCCGATGGGTTTGGTGGTGAAGAATGGCTTGAAGATCTGGTCGAGCAGCTCGGGCGCCAGGCCGACGCCATCGTCGCTGACCTCCAGGGCGACGCTGAGGTCCACCAGCCGCGCCCGCACCGTGATGGTGCCGCCGTCCGGCAGCGCGTCGTGGGCGTTATTGATCAGGTTGATCAACACCTGGGCGATCTGGTTGCGATCGCACACCACTGGCGGCAGATCAGCCGGGACGTCGGTCACCAGCCGGACGCCGGGCCAGCGCGCCACCTGGCCGGCCATCAGGCGGAGCGTGTCCCGGACAACCTCGTCCACGCGCTGCGGCAGCAGCTCCGGCGTGTAACCGCGCGAGAACGACCGCAGGGTCTGCAGGATGCGGGTGGCGTGCCAGGCGGCGCGGTTGATGATCGGCAGAAACTCGGCCAGGGTCTCGCGGTCCACCGCGCCGGTCTCCTCCAGCTGCGTCTCCAGCGTCTCGCCGGCATTGATGACCAGGTTGAGCGGGTTGCTGACTTCATGCACGACCTCGGCCGCCAGCGTGCCGACAATAGCCAGCTTCTGGGATTGCAGCACCTCGGCCTGGGCCTGCTCCAACTGGCGCGTGCGTTCCTGCACGCGCTGCTCCAGGTCGGCCGAGAGGGCGGTCAGTTCGGCGTTCAGCCGCAGGTTGTCGGCCAGGGCCAGGCCCTGGCGGGCGGCGACGAAGGCCGTCAACAACGCCGCGCTCGCGAACAGGCCAAGCACGCGCTCGTTGGCGGCCACGCGGGTCACCTCGATGGCGAGGACCAGCCCGTAACCGACGCCCAGCGCCACCAGCGGCAGCGCGATCGACAGGCGCCGCAGCAAGCCGGCCGACAGGCGCTCGGTGATCGAGCCGCGCTCCAGGAAGGGCTGGCGCAGCGCGGCCAGGGCGAAGAACAGGTAAGCGACAATCCAGCCGACATCGACCCAGCCGCCGGCCTGGTAGACGCCGGACAGGCGCGTGGTGGCGTAGGCCAAATCGGACGCCACGAAGTTCAACAGCGCCCCGGACAGCAGGATCAACGTGGAGCGCGTGGCCGCCTCCTGCCCGCGATAGAGCAGGACGAACAGCCCGGCCAGCACCACCAGGTCGCCGATGGGGTACGCCGCCGAGACCAACTGGCTGAACAGATCCGGCTGGGTCTGCTGGGCGGTCGGGCTGATGACGAAATACCAGACCGCCATCCAAGCCGTCACCAGGACAATGCCGAGGTCAAACGCGAAGCGCAGCCGCTCGCCGCCGCGCAGCGGCGCACCCGGCAGGGCCACCAGGCCGGCCAGCGCCAGCGGGTAGAAGAGCAGATAGAAACCGTCGGCGAGCGTGACCGTCAGGCCGGCCTCGGGCAGGCGCAGCACGTTCTCGTAGTACAGGAACAGCAGATCACCGGCGAAGTAGGCGGCCACCGCCAGCGCCAGCAGCGTCCAGGCCCGCCGATGAGCGCGCTCCAGCCCTGACTGGAAGACAACGCGCGCCGCGGCCAGGGACGCGAACAGGCTCATCGGCAGGAAAGCGGTGTTGGAGATGAGCGACCGCCACGCCTCCCCGCCCCAGCCGAAGGCCGTCCAGCCGATGTAGACCAGCACGTACGCGCCGGCCGCCAGGGCGGCCAATCCCCAGGGGCCTCGCAGCCAGGGCGGCCAGAGGGCCGTCGTCGCGCGCGCGCGGGTTGTCATGGCTGGGCCTCCAGCACTTGGCGGATGGCGGTGGCCAGGTCCTTGATCCCGATTGGTTTCAACAGCACGGCGGCGACGTTCAGGGCTTGCGCCTCGGCCTGGGCGCGCTCGTCCACCAGCGCGCTCAGAATGATGACCGGCGTCTCCGCCTGCACTGACCGGATCAGGCGCAGAGTCTCCAGCCCGTCCCGGTACTCCATGCGCAGGTCCAGCACCACCAGGTCCGGCAGCCGGTCCAGCGCCAGCTGCAGGCCGCGCACCCCGTCCGGGGCCGTGGCGACCGCATAGCCCAGCGCCGTGAACTTGCGCTGGAACACGGTGCGAAAATCGGCGTTGTCATCGATCAACAACAGACGCGGCATGGCGGCAGAGACGAAAGACGGAGGACGCCGGGCGGATCAGCCGCCGTCGTCCTCCGTCCGGCAGTACGGACGTCGGGCTAAGCCCGGTCGGCCAGCTCGGCGGCGGTCAGGGTGTTGCGCAGCAGCATGGCGATTGTCATCGGGCCGACGCCGCCCGGCACGGGCGTGATCGCGCCGGCGACTTCCTTGACCTCGTCGAAAGCGACATCGCCCACCAGTCGGGAGCCGGACTTCTTGGTGGCGTCCGCGATGCGGTTGATGCCGACGTCGATGACCAGCGCGCCCGGCTTGACCCAGTCGCCGCGCACCATCTCCGGCCGGCCGACGGCCGCGATCAGGATATCGGCCTGGCGCACCACCCCCGGCAGGTCCTTGGTGCGGCTGTGGCAGATCGTCACCGTGCAGTCACGGTGCAGCAGCAGCATGGCGGCCGGCAGCCCGACGATGTTGGAGCGGCCCAGCACCACGGCGTTGGCGCCTTTGAACTGCGCGCCGACGCTCTCCAGCAGCACGATGCAGCCGGCCGGCGTGCAGGGCACGAACAACGGCTTGCGGCCCTTCATGGAAAGCCGGCCGATATTGATCGGCCCGAAGCCGTCCACGTCTTTGTGCAGGCTGATGGCGTTCAGCACCCGCTCCTCGTCCAGGCCGTCCGGCAGCGGCAGTTGGACCAGGATGCCGTTGACCTTGGGGTCGGCGTTGAGCTGGGACACCAGGGCCTCGACCTCGGCCTGTGACGCCGTCTTGGGCAGCTCATGGCCGAACGAGTCGAGGCCGGCCTCGGCGCAAGCCTTCTGCTTGTTGCGCACGTACACCTGCGAAGCCGGGTTGTCGCCGACCAGGACAGTGGCCAGGCCGGGGCGCGGCTTGCCCGCCGCCACCCGCGCCGTCACAGCCGCCGCGACTTCACCGCGGATCTTCGCCGCTATCGCAGTACCGTCAATCAGTTGTGCAGTCACAGGTCTCTCTCCTTAAAAGTGCCGCGCAACGGGACCGGGCCGGCCCCGCCCGCCGGGGATGACGGACCGGAATGGTGCCGCCCCGCTGGGCCGCAGAAACGCTAGGGCCGCCAGGCCGGTTGGTAATCCCAGGCCGCGTTTTCGGTAATGCGCACGGGCTGGCCGCCGTTAGACGTCATGATCCAGATGTCGTGGTTGGCGTTATCGCGCCAGGTCTCGAAGGTCAACCAGCGGCCGTCCGGCGACCAATCCGGGTCGGCGTTGGGGCCGATGGTGCGGGTGAGGTTCTGCGCGTCGAAGCCCAGAGCGTCCCACTTGACCACCCAGATGTGGTCGCGCGACACGAACGTGATCAACTGGCCGTCCGGCGACCAATCCGGCGAGCCGGCGTCGATGTCGCGCGTCACCTGGCTGGGCTGCGAGCGCCCCTCGCCAAAGCCGCCCTCCTTGGTCATCCAGTAGAGCGTCGGGCGGCCGGCGCGCGTGGTGTTGAGGAAGACCAGGCGCTCACCGTCCGGCGACCAGGTCGGATGGCTGTCGGCGGCGGTGCCGCGCGTCAGGGCCGTGGCGCCGGTGCCGTCCGGGCGCGCCACCCAGATCTGCGGCCGGTTGTTGCTCAGGTAGACAAAGGCGATGCTGGTCCCGGACCAGTCGGCATCGAAGACGCCGCCGACTAATTGGATGAGGGGCTGGACGCTGCTGCCGTCCACGTTCATCTTGTAGATGATCGTGTTGCCGTAGCCGTCCTTCTTGCGCGGCGCACACGGGCTGATAAAGAGCAGTTCCTGCCCGTCCGGCGACCAGGCCGGCTGGCAGGCGCCATCCGGCAAGTTGGTGAGCGGCTGCAGGTCGCGGTCCTTGTTCGGTTCGTTGATGTCCACCAGGTAAATCTGGGCCACGCCCGAGCGGTCGCTGACGAACGCGATCTGGCCGGACCCGCCGCCGCGCGGGGTGGCGGTGGGCGGCTGGGTTACGGTGACGGTCGGTGTGGCGGTCGGCGGCACTGTCTCCGTGGGCGAGGGGCTGGGCGTGGCCGAGGCTTCGACCGGCGGCGCCTGGGTGAAGGCGGCGACGACGGGCGCGGTGGAACTGGCGGACGCGACGGTGCGCGTGGCCGCGGCGGCCGTTGGGGTGCGCGTCGGCGATCCGCCGATGACGCCCGTGACCCACAGACCGCCGCCGACCCCGGCGACGGCCAGAACGGCCACGACGCCCACGATCACGGGCAGACGGCTGCGGGCCGCCGGCGGCGGCGGGGCGGGTTTTGCCTCGACCGGCCGCTGCGTGTCCTCGGCCCGGGCCACCACCGTGAACTCGTCCAGGCTGGGCAGCGCGGCCGCGAAATCGACCGCGGTGGCGAAGCGCTCCTCCGGCCGCACGCCCAGGGCGCGCTCGATAGCCTGCGCCGTCCGCGGCGTCACGCTCGGGTTGAGCTCGCGCACCGGGACCAGCTGCTTCTGGCCCATGGCGCGCTCGAGGCTGTCGGCCGGCATCTTCTGGGTGAGCAGGTTGTACAGCGTGGCGCCGAGCGCATAGATGTCGGTGCGCGGGTCGGTGCGGCCCAGGCCGTACTGCTCGGGTGGCGCGAAGCCGGGCGTGAACGCCTTGGCGCCGACCGTGGTGCTCTGGGTCGTGTCGTGCACCTTGGCCAGGCCGAAGTCCACCAGTACGGCGCGCCGCTCGGGCGTGATCTTAACGTTGCCGGGCTTGATGTCGCGGTGCAGGATCGGCTGCGGGCGGTTATGCAGGTACTGCAGGGCATCCAGGATTTCGCGGGCCCAGCGCACCACCTCGCGCTCCGGCAGCGGCCCATTGTTCTGGTCCAGCAGGGTCTTGGCGTCTTCACCGGGGATGAAGTCCATCACCAGGTACTGGCCCTGGTCGGGGACGACGAAGTGATCGGTGACGCGCGGCAGGTTGGGATGGCGCAGGCCGGCCAGCAACGTGGCTTCACGCTTGAATTGACGCTCAGACTCGGGCGAGACGAACAGGTTCTCTTTGATGGCGACGTCGACGCCCAGGTTTTCGTCGTGGCCGCGGTACACGGCGCCCATGCCGCCATGACCCAGTTCGCCGAGGATGCGATACCGGTCGCGCAGGAGAAATTCAGGCTGAAGTGGCATACACGCTTGTGGTGTGGGCTGCGGATGGGAGCACTGCGGATTGTAACATGAGTGAAGGCGCGCACAAAACGCAAGCGGTGTCTGTTCGGTTAAAAAGAGCAAGACGGGCCGGAAAGCCCGTCTTGCCTGTTGGAGCGCCTAACGCCGATCAGTCGCGGCGGCGATCGCCACCCCGGCCGCCACCGCCATCACGCGGTTGTGGTGGGCGGGCCTCCGAGACCGACAGCGGCCGGCCCATCATCACGAAGCCGTTGAACTTCGAGATGGCCTGGCGGGCCAGGTCGTCGGTGCCCATCTCCACGAAACCAAAGCCCTTGGAGCGGCCGGTCTCGCGGTCGGTGATGACGGTGGCCGAGGTGACCTCGCCCACTTGCGTGAAGAGCTCACGCAGGTTCTCATCCTTCACCGAATAGCTGAGGTTGCCGATATAAAGTCGCTTGCCCATTGAAGTCTCCTGTGTTTAGGGCTAAGGAACGGATAGCGGCCGAGCAAAAGTCAAACCCCAGCGCTTCCGGACCGCGAACCAAACACGGATTCCCTACGCGCAAGCGAACTTTTGCAGATCGAGCCGGACCGGCATAATATTAGCACGGTTCCAGAAAACGCGCAGGCGGGTTTTTGGGCCGGTCAAAGGCTTTTTTACAGCCGGACCTGTCAGCGGGCGCCGCCCGGCGCCCCCCCGCCGACGGCCGGCGGTTCGGCGTCCACCCGGGCCAGCTTGTCGCGCAACTGGACGTAAACCTCGCGCATCGATTCCTCGACGTACGGATACGCCAGCCAGGCGTTGGCCAGGCCAAACAGGGCGCCGGTCAGGGTCCGGAACAGCGGCGTGCTCTCGCGCACCGGCAGCAGGTTGAACAGAGGCAGGCTGCTGTACGGGTACTGGCTGAAAAGCTGGGAGAAGCCGTCCAACGCAATCGGCCCGATGCCGAGGATGAGCCAGCCGATCCAGTGCAGCGGTTTCAGACGCCCCCGGACGAAGGGCAGCCCGTAGAACAGCCCGGCCGCCAGGATGCCGCCATAGATGGCGACATCGCGCTGGCAGAAAGCGACTTTGTAGCCCAGCACCGCATCCCCCACAAAGGCGCGCGCCCCCCACAGGTCGTCCGGGTTGATGCCGGTGCGCGCCTCAAATTCGGCGCGCGGGTAGTTGGTCTGCTCGCCGAACAGGAACCAGGATCGGTAGCCGAGCTGGTGACAGAGCGGGCCGTAGACCGTATAGATCAGTTTGGCGCCGGTGGTGAAACCGGCGCGCATCAACAGCGGCGCCGCGAATGGCAAACCGACGTAGAGCAGGATGAACAGGTTGAAGAACAACAGCCAGCGGCGCGCGAAGGTCAGGATGACGCGGTCGAGCGCGATGACGGTGGCGCGCGTGCGGCCGGTGACGCGCGGCTTGTCCGCGTTGGTTGAAATGGGTTCCATGAACGGGTTCCAGGTGATTACTGGCCGCCGACGCCGATGTCGACGAGGTACCGGTCCAACTGGCCGTCGGACATGTAGCCGACATGCTGCTTGACGATCGTGCCCTCGCGGTCCACGATGAAGGTGGTGGGGTAGCCGCGCACCCGGTAGAGGTCGAAGACCGTCTCGCTCGGATCAAGCAGGATCGTGAACGTCAGCCCGAGACGGTTGATAAAAGCGCGCACGGCGTCCGCGGGCTCGGCCAGGTTGACCGCCAGCACACTCAAGCCGCTGCCCTGGAAGGTCTCAAAGCGCTGCTGGATGGCCGGCATCTCGGCTTCGCACGGTCCGCACCAGGTGGCCCAGAAGTTCACGAGCACGACCTGGCCGCGCAGGCCCGAGAGCGTGACCGTGTTGCCGGCCAGATCTTGGAGCGTGAAGTCCGGGGCCGGCGCGCCGACGACCGGGGCCGGCGCGGGCGCCGCGTCGCTGGCGCGCGCGCCACCCGGGACGGCTGCCGGGCCGCCCAGGTTCGGCACGCCGAAGAAGATCACGCCGCCGGCCGCCACCCCGAACAGCAGCCCGGCGCCGATCAGGATCAGCGCCGCCCAGCGTGAGCCGGCCGCCTCGGGCGGTCCGCCGCCGCTAGCGGGCGCCACCGGTCAGAGTCCGCCAGAAGTCCACGACGCCGGCGTCGATGGCTTGCTGGAATTCGGTCAACGGCGCCAGGCGCGAGAAGAACGCCAGCGAGTCCGTGAACAGCAGGATGCCGATAAAGACCAGCAGCAGGCCGGTGACGATGGACACGTAGCGCAGGTAGCGTCCATAGCGGCGCAGCAGCTCGCTCACGCTGCCGATCCCGGCCGCCGCCAGCAGGAACGGGATGCCCAGGCCGATCGAGTACGCCGTCAACAGCCAGCCGCCGCGGGCCACGCCCTCGCTGTTGAGGGCCAGCGTCAGCACGGCGCCCAGCACAGGGCCGACGCACGGCGCCCAGCCGGCCGAGAAGAAGACGCCCATCAACGCCGACGACAGGTAGCCGAGGCGGCGGTCCGGCGCCTGCTGACGGCGCGTGTCGTACTCCAGGAACGGGATGTGGATGACGCCCATCGTGTGCAGGCCGAAGACGACCACGACGATGCCGCCCAGCCGCACCAGCAACGGCTTGAGGTCAAACAAGACTGAGCCGACCGCGCTCGCGGTCAGGCCCAACCCAATGAAGACCAGGCTGAACCCGATGACGAAGGCCACCCCGTGAGCCAGAGTGCCCCAGCGGCTTGCGGTCGTCTGGCCCGCCGGGCCTTGGCCCGCCGTCACCGCCCGGCTGCTCAGGTAACCGACATAGGCCGGCACCAGCGACAACACGCACGGCGACACAAAGGACGCCACCCCGGCGACGAACGCCAGGCCAAAGGACAGATCACTTGGATTCATACCGCTTCTCCAGCTCCTCCAGCCGCTTGGCCAGCCTGACCGCCCCCTCAGTATTGCCGCGGATCAACCACCACCACACGCCCCACCCCACCCACAAAGCGACCGCCATGACGATGAGTCCAGTGTCCATGCCTCAACCTTCCACGCGGATGTCCACGAGTGTGCCGCGGTTACCCCAGTCGACCGTGATCGCGCCCGGATTATACGCTACGGCCGGCGCCGTCCAGCGGAACAACCACTTGGCGTCATCGGGGCGCAGGTTGATGCAGCCGCGCGACTTGGGCCGGCCGAAGTCGTTGTGCCAATAGGTGGAGTGCAGGGCTTCGCCGTTGGACGCGAAGTAGGACACCCAGGCGACGCCGGGCAGGTCCCAGCCGGACTCCGGCGTGCCGCCCTGCATCTGGCGCGACAGGCGCTTCTGCCAGATGTAGCGCTGGCCCAGACCGGTGCCGCCCACCAGGGTGCGGCCATCTTCGCCAAAGAACTGCGCGCCGGAGGCGATGCGGGCCCGATAGACGGCGGCGCGCCCCTCGTAGGCGGTGATGGCCTGCCGCGTCAGGTCGACGACCAGGCTCTTGTCAGTCACGGCCGGGGACAGCGGCGCCACTTCCTCGGGCGCGATGATGCGGAAGGCCTCGGCCGGCGCGTACATGTTGGGCAGGATCTCCGTGCCGACGCGATACCAGCTGGCGCCGTCCGGCAGCTGCACGCGCTCCGCGACCTTGTAGACGCCGCTGTAGTAGAAGCGGTACAGCACGCGCGCGTCCGCCTTGGGCTCGGCGCGGCCGTCCACAAACGGCACGAACACTTCCGCCCAGACCCCGTCGGCCGGCACGCTCTCCAGCGGCGCCTGCGGCCAGTTGCGGGTTGGCTGCACGTAGGACGAGTAGATGAAGCCGTCATCCAGCTCGTACCAGACGTGGTTGTGCGGCATCATGCCAACGCCGACCACTTCCCGGCGGAGGACGACCAGCTCTTCCGGCATGACGGTGCGGACGAGGGCGCCCTCGGGCCGCGGCCGGCGCAGCACGTTCACGCCCCACGGCCAGGCCACGCGCCCCAGCCAGACATCGGGGCCTTGCGGCAGCGCCGCCTGGTCCACGGCCGGGCGGCCCAGCGGCAGCCAGGCCGCCGACAGGGCCGCCCCGGTCAGTTTTAGGAACTTGCGTCGCGACAACATAGCGTCAGTGTAGCCCGGTTTCCTTAAGCGTGAATATCAAAAGCCGGGCGACACAATGCCGCCCGGCCCTCCCAAGCCAATGGTACCTGTGGACCCCGCCCCTGACAAGTGGCCGCGCGCCGCTCCGCCCGGGGCGCCGGGCAACAGGCCGCGGGCAGCCGCACCATCACAGCCGGGCGCGGCGCAAGCGCAGGCTGTTGCTGACGACGAAGATCGAACTGAAGGCCATCGCCCCGGCCGCCAGCCACGGCACCAGGAAACCCAGCGCCGCAGCCGGGATCAGGATGACGTTGTAGAAGAAGGCCCAGAACAGGTTTTCCTTGATCGTGCGCATTACGCGCTTAGACAGCCGGATGGCCCGCGGCACGCCGCGCAGATCACCGCTCATCAGGGTCACGGCCGCCGCCGCCATGGCCACGTCCGTGCCGGTGCCGATCGCCAGGCCCACATCGGCCTGGGCCAGGGCGGGCGCGTCGTTGACGCCATCGCCGACCATGGCCAGCACCCGGTGGCGGCCATCCGGGCCAACCTGGCTCTGCAGGTCCTTGATCACGGCCGCCTTCTCACCCGGCAGCACCTCGGCGATGACACGGTCGACGCCGGCCGCCTGGCCGATGGCCTCGGCCGTGCGGCGGTTGTCGCCGGTAAGCATGATCACTTCCAGACCGAGCGCCTTGAGCTCACCCACCGCCTCCGCCGAGCCGTCCTTAAGCGCGTCGGCCACCGCGATCAGGCCGGCCAGACGGCCGTCCACGGCCACCAGCATCGGCGTCTTGGCCTCGCCCTGCAAGCGGTCAACGTCCGCGCCCAGCCCGTCGACGGCGAGCCCGCGCCCCTCCATCAGGCGGCGGTTGCCGATCAGGACCTCGCGCTGCGCGCCGGCCGCGCCGACGTGCGCGCTCAGGCCCTGGCCGGCCAGGGCGTTGAAAGCCGCCACCGGCTGGAGCGCCAGCCCGCGCTCCGTCGCAGCGGCCACCACGGCCTCGCCCAGCGGGTGCTCGCTGACGCGTTCCGCCGAGGCGGCCAGCACCAGGAGCTCCTCGGCCGAGGGTCCGCCGGCGGCGGCGACGATGTCGGTCACGGTCGGCCGGCCGCGCGTCAGCGTGCCGGTCTTGTCCAGCACCACCGTCTGCAGGGCGCCGGCCCGCTGCAGGGCTTCGGCCGATTTGAAGAGCAGGCCGTTTTCGGCGCCGCGCCCGGTGCCGACCATGATCGCGGTCGGCGTGGCCAAACCCAGCGCGCACGGGCAGGCGATGACGAGCACGGCCACCATGTGGATGAGGGCGGCGGTGAAATCGCCGGTCACGAGGTACCAGACCAGGGCGGTCCCGAGGGCGATGGCGATGACCACTGGCACAAACACGCCCGAGACCTGGTCGGCCAATTTCTGGATGGGCGCCTTGCTGCCCTGGGCTTCTTCCACCAGGCGGATGATCTGCGCCAGGGCCGTGTCCTTGCCGACCTTGGTGGCCTCGAACTGGAAGGCGCCCTGCTTGTTGAGCGTGCCGCCCACCACGGGCAGGCCCGGGCGCTTCTCCACCGGGATCGGCTCACCGGTGAGCATCGACTCGTCGACGGTGGAGCGGCCGTCCACCACCAGCCCGTCCACGGGCACCTGTTCGCCCGGCCGGACCACGACCACATCGCCGACGCGGACCTGCTCGATGGGCACGTCCACCTCGGCGCCGTCCCGCACCAGCCGCGCCGTCTTGGGCCGCAGCCCCATCAGCTTCTTAATGGCTTCACTGGTCTGGCCCTTGGCGCGCGCCTCCAGGAACTTGCCGACGATGATGAGCGTGATGATGACGGCCGCAGTCTCAAAGTAGACGTGGCCGCTCAGCCAGCCGAACAACACCGGCAGCGAGTAAAGGTAAGCGGCCGAGCTGCCCATGGCGATGAGCACGTCCATGTTGGCGGCGCCGTTGCGCAGCGCCTTGTAGGCGCCCACGTAATACTGCCAGCCGACGTAGAACTGGACCGGCGTGGCCAGCGCAAACAACAGCCAGTTGAACCACCAATACGGCTCCGCCGCCATGCCGGCCATCCCGGCGTGCGTCCGGTCCAGCAGGAACTCCGGCAGCAGGCCAAAGTCGCGGGCCATCGACAGGAGGAAGAGCGGCACCGTGAAGGCCAGGCCGACCGTCAGCAGGTGGCGCTGGTGGGCGACCTCTTTTTCCCGGGCCAGGCGTTCGGCGTCCTCGGCGTCGCCCTCGACAACCACGGCTTCAAAGCCGGCCGCGGCCACGGCCGCGCGGATGTCGCCTTGGCTCAGAAGCGTGGGGATATAGCGCACCGTGGCCTTCTCGGCCGTGAAGCTGACGACGGCCGACTGAACGCCGTCCAGGCGGGCCAGGGCCTTCTCCAGCCGCTGGGCGTCGTTGGCGTCGCTCAAGCGCCGGATGGGCAGCCCGGCCTCGCCGACCGCGATGCCATAGCCGGCTTTCTCGATGCGGGCGATGACTTCCGCGGGCGTGACCTGGGCCGGGTCAAATTCCAAGGTGGCCCGTTCCGAGGCCAGGTTGACGTTGACGTGCTCGGCGCTGGGCAGCTTTTTGAGGTTGCGCTCGATCGTGGCCGCGCAGTTCGCGCACGTCATGCCCGTGATCGGCAGCGTCATCTGTTTAGTCGACATCAGCCCTTCTCCAGCCTGGCCGGCGGAGGCGTTGCCCCTCGCCGGCCGGGCCGTCTCGCGTTACTTCTCGACGGGATAACCGATCTCGGCCAGCAGCGTTTCGATCTGGGCCTGCGTCGCCGGCGCCTCGAAGGTGATGGTCACCAGCTTGGTGTCCTGCGCCGCCTGGACGGTCTTGACGCCGGCCAGCTCGCCCACTTCGTTCTGGATGGTGTGGACGCAGTGGCCGCACGAGATGGCGGGGGATTTGACGGTCACGGTGGTCATGGGGAGCTCCTTGAAAAAAAAGGGGTGAAAAAGCGAGGCGGCTCAGACTTTGGTGGCGGCCGTGAAGACGTCCGCGATCTCGTCCAGCACGCGCTCGCGCTCAGACAGGTCTTCGCTGCGCACAGCTGTGACCACGCAGGAATGCAGGTGGCCGTCCAGCAGCTGGGCGCTCACCTTGCTCAGCGCAGCCTGCACGGCCTGGACCTGCTTGATCACGTCGATGCAGTAGGCATCCTCTTCGAGCATGCGCTCGATGCCCCGGACGTGCCCGTTGATGCTCTTGATCCGGCGCAGGACATCGGCCTTGTGTTTGTTCTGCATCATCGCCTCCTACCCCCCCCAGGGGGGAGGGGTTGCGATCAGAATACTGCGGTCCGCGCGCGTTGTCAAGGCGCCCGGGCCAAAGGCTGCGGTAATCCGCCCAAAGATGGAGGCCGGCGGCGGCGCCTGTGCTACAATCCGAACATCAGTTTCAGCCCCGCAACCACATCACACAGCCCGCCAGACTGCAGCCGGCCGGCCCTGGCGCCCGCCCGGCTCTCCCGGAGCCTTATGCCGCCCTTCAAGGTCCACTCCCCGTTCCAACCGATGGGTGATCAGCCCACCGCCATCGCCCAACTGGTCGCCGGCGTCGAACGCGGCGACAAGCACCAGGTCCTGCTGGGCGCCACCGGCACCGGCAAAACCTATGTGGCCGCCAAGATCGTGGAGCACGTCCAGCGCCCCACCCTGGTGATGTGCCACAACAAGACGCTGGCCGCGCAGCTATACGCCGAGTTCAAGGAGTTCTTCCCCGAGAACGCCGTCGAGTACTTCGTCTCTTACTACGACTACTACACGCCCGAGGCCTACGTCGCCAAGCACGACCTGTATATCGAAAAGGAGACTCAGATCAACGACGAGCTCGAGAAGCTGCGTCTGGCGGCCACCACCGCCCTGCTCAGCCGGCGCGACGTCCTGATCGTGGCCTCGGTCTCGTGCATCTACGGCCTGGGCTCGCCGGAGGCTTACGGCCGCGTCGTCATCAACCTCAAACGCGGCGAGCTCGTCCGGCGCAGCAACCTGCTGCGCCAGTTGGTGGAGATCCATTACGAGCGCAACGACCTCGACCTCAAGCTGGGCACTTTCCGCGTGCGCGGGGACACGCTCGAGGTCATGCCGGCCTACACCGACGCCTTCGGCTACCGCGTCACCTTCTTCGGCGACGAGGTTGAGCGCCTGGTGGAGTTCCAGCCCCTGACCGGCGAGATCCTCAACGAGCGCGAGACGCTCGAGCTGTACCCGGCCAAGCACTTCATCACCGAGGCCGAGAAGCTGCAGCAGGCCATCCGCGACATCGAAGCCGAGCTGGAGGAACGCGTGGCCTGGTTCAAGGACAACAACCTGCTGCTGGAGGCCCAGCGCATCGAGCAGCGCACCAAGTACGACCTGGAGATGCTGCGCGAGGTGGGGTATTGCTCCGGCATCGAGAACTACTCGCGCCACCTGGACCAGCGCCCGGCCGGTTCGCCGCCCTGGACCATGATCGACTACTTCCCGCCCGACTTCCTGCTCGTCATCGACGAATCCCACATGACCATCCCGCAGATCGGGGGCATGTTCGGCGGCGACCGGTCCCGCAAGGACGAGCTGGTGAAGTACGGCTTCCGTCTGCCGTCCGCCCTGGACAACCGCCCGCTCAACTTCGCCGAGTTCCAGGCGCGCACCAACCAGATTATCTACACTTCCGCCACGCCCGGCCCGTACGAGACCGAACGCGCCACGCAGGTGGTGGAGCAGATCATCCGCCCCACCGGCCTGGTGGACCCGCAGGTGGAGATCCTGCCGACCAAGGGCCAGGTGGACCACCTGGTCGGCGAACTGCGCGGGCGCATCGCCAAGGGCCAGCGCGCCCTGGTGACGACGCTGACCAAGCGCATGGCCGAGGACCTCGCGGCCTATCTGCTGGACCTGGGCTTCAAAGTCCACTACCTGCACTCGGAAGTGGACACGCTCGAGCGCATCGAGATCCTGCGCGACCTGCGCCTAGGCGTCTACGATGTGGTCGTGGGCATCAACCTGCTGCGCGAAGGCCTGGACCTGCCGGAGGTCTCGCTGGTGGCCATCCTGGACGCCGACAAAGAAGGCTTCCTGCGCTCGGGCACATCGCTGATCCAGACCATCGGCCGCGCCGCCCGCCACGTCGAGGGCAAGGTGCTGATGTACGCCGACAAGCTGACGGACTCGATGAAGGCCGCCATCGAAGAGACCAACCGCCGCCGCAAGATCCAGCTCGACTACAACGCCGCGCACGGCATCGTGCCGGCCACGATCGTCAAGAGCGTGCGCGACCTGACCGCCCGCGTCCATTCTCTGGCCGAGGACAAGGGCGAGTACCGGGCCGGGACGCCGGTGGCCGCGGCCCTGCCCAAGGACGAGCTGACGCGCCTGATCCAGGAACTGGAGGCGCAGATGCGCGCCGCCGCCCAGGACCTGGAGTTCGAGAAGGCGGCCCTGCTGCGCGATCAGATCCTGGAGTTGCGCCAGGCGCTGGTGGAGGGCGACGGCAAGGCGCCCGAGTGGGAGAAGCTGCGCCGCCTGACCGAACTGGAGCGCCAGATCGACAACCCGCGCGAGGCCGGGCCGGGGCCGCGCCGGCGCGCCGGCGGCGGCCGCCGCCGCTGACGCACTCCCCCCAGCGGTCCCGCTGCCAGGCCGGCGTTGGCTGGCCTGGCTTGTTGCCCGGCCGCGCCTTAAGAACAAAAAGGGCGGGCTTTTTCAGCCCGCCCCGGTTCCGAGCGTTGGCCAGCCGCTTCAGTTGGTCGGCACGAAGAAGCTGACCACCAGCAGGCAGGTGCCGGCGACACCGCACAAGGCCAGCACCCCCATAAACACCAGGCCCGCGATCATCAGGACGCGCCGCGAACCCGACTCCGGCGAGGGGTTCATATCAGGCCGCAATCAGCCGGCGGGCGACCGCCAGCACTTCCTCGTAGTTCGGCTGCTCCCCGAGCGCGGGCATATAGGCGGCGTAGTGGATCTGGTCGTCCTTGCCGACCACAAACACGGCCCGGCGGTGCCAGCGGCGCTCCTTCATCAGGGTGGCGTAGCGTTCGCCGAAGGCCAGGTCCATGTGGTCGCTCACGGTGGCCACGCGCTCGACGCCGGCGGCCGCACACCAATTCTTGAGCGTGGGCGGCAGGTCGGCGCTGATCGTGATGATGCGGATATCGTCGCCCAAGCTGGCCGCCTCTTCGTTGAAGCGGCGCGTCTCGGCATCGCAGACGCTGGTGCTCAGGGACGGCACAGCCGCCAGGATGCGCACCTTGCCGGCCGTGGCTTCCAGCGGGTCCACCTCGGCCCAGGTGGTGAACCCCGTCCACGCGCCCACCTGGGCGCGGAAGCGCGGCGCCGGGTCGCCGACTTTCACGTCCTCGCCCACAATCGTCGCGAATTTGTCACCCAGCTTGATCACGTCGGTGCGTTCGACAGGCATACAGGTTTATTCCTCCCAAGTAGTGTCAAGAAATATATCACACCGCAGCCAACTGGAACCTTACAGGGGCGCGCCGGGCCGGCGCGCATTGACAAGCCCATGTGCCGATGATATTCTCCCGCGCATGCTGTTCACGCGCACGGAACTCGAAGCCCGCGAAGTCCGCGACCTGGCCCCGTACGCGCTCAAGAGCCGGGACTCGCGCGGCCGCGCCTACCAGCCGGACCCGGAGCCGGAGGACCGCACCGCCTTCCAGCGCGACCGCGACCGCATCCTGCACACCACGGCGTTCCGCCGCCTCGAGTACAAGACCCAGGTCTTCATCAACTACGAGGGCGATTACTACCGCACGCGCCTGACCCACACACTGGAGGTCGCCCAGATCGGCCGCACCGTGGCGCGCGCGCTGGGCGCCAACGAAGACCTGGTGGAAGCCATCTGCCTGGCGCACGACCTCGGCCACTCGCCCTTCGGGCACGCCGGCGAGGTGGCGCTGGACCAGCTCATGCGCGACCACGGCGGCTTCGACCACAACAAGCAGTCGCTGCGGATCGTCACCAAGCTGGAGCGCCGCTACCCCAACTGGCCGGGCCTCAACCTGACCTGGGAAGCCCGGGAGGGCATCGTCAAGCACGAGACCGAGTACGACGTCGCCGACGCCGGCGATTACGACGCTGACAAGCGCGGCCACCTGGAAGCCCAGATCTGCAACGCCGCCGACGAATTGGCCTACACCGCCCACGACCTGGACGACGGCCTGCGCTCCAGCCTGATCACGCCGGGCGACCTGAAAGGCCAGAGCCTGTGGGAGCTGGCGCGCGAGAGCATCGGCTGGCAGGGCGAGATCCTGGACGAGTTGACGCGCCACCGCCTGATCCGGCGCCTGATCGGCCTGGAGGTGGCCGACCTGGTGGCGGCCACCCACGCCCGCATCGAAGCCGCCGGCGCGCGGTCCGTGGAAGACCTGCAGCGGCTGCCGCACAACGTCATCGGCTGGGGCGCCGAGATGGCCGCCCGTAACAAGGCCCTCAAGAAATTCCTGTACGAGAACATGTACCGCCACTACCGCGTCGCCCGCATGGAGGCCAAGGCCAACCGCGTGCTGGGCGACCTGTTCGACGCCTACACCCAGCGCCCTAACCAGCTGCCGCGCCCGACCCAGCAGCGGGCCGAAATGACCGGCGACCTGTACCGGGCGGTGTGTGATTATCTGGCCGGCATGACGGACCGGTTCGCCCTGGACGAGCATTACAAGTTGTTCGATCCCTACACGCTGCCGTAAGCCGAGGCCGGGCCGCCCAGGCGCTCACCCACGCCTCAACCCAACGAGGGATGCCCCGTGACTGAAAAGTATCTGACGCCCGAAGGCGCCGCCAAGCTGCGCGCCGAACTGCAAGAGCTGATCGACGTCAAACGCCCGGAGATCGCCACGCGCCTGCGGGAGGCCATCCAGATGGGCGACCTCTCGGAGAACGCCGATTACATCATGGCGAAAGAGGATCAGGCCTTCCTGGAAGGCCGCATCCTGGAGCTGACGCAACTCCTGAGCAGCGCCACCATCATCGCCGAGAACGCCGCGGCCGGTGTGGTCGGCCTGGGCAGCCGCGTCACCGTGCAGGAGAGCGGCCAGGACCCGGAGACCTTCCTGGTCGTCGGCGCCAAGGAGGCCGACCCGCGCCAGGGCAAGATCTCCAACGAGTCGCCGATCGGGCGGGCGCTGCTCGGCAAGCGCGTCGGCGAGACCGTGAAGGTGGAGACCCCGGCCGGCGCGATCAAGATGAAAGTCGTCAAGATCGAGTAGCCGGCGGTTCGCCGCTGAAGCCAAAAACAAACGACCCGGCGCTTGGCCGGGTCGTTTTGGTTGCGGGAACCGAGCGCGCCGCACTCAGGCGGCCGGCGCCGCCTTGCGGTACGCCTGCAGCTCGATCGTCATGCGTTCGAAGTAGCTGGACGGCGGCAGCGGGCCGCCGCCATAAGCCATGTCCACCATGCGCGCCGTAACGATCAGGGTCGCCGTCTCCAGCGTCACCGTGTCACCGGCGGCGGCCTGAACCGGCTCGCCCTTGGCGGCCAGGCGGCTCTTGAGCGCCTCGTCGCGGAAGCCGTGCTCGCTCATGATCACTTTCGTGACCGTGCGGATGTCGTTCTTGTCGAACAGCCAGACTTCGAAGGCCGTGACCTTCTTGGGGTCGCCGACGCCGATCGTCTCGGAGATGCCCATGCCGCACTCGCCCAGGAAGTTGCCGTCCGGGCCGTCGATGCTGAACGAGTCGTCGTAGACGTCGTCGCCGAGCGTGTAAGTGGTCAGGAAGCGCTGGATGGGCTGAGCGCCGCCCGGCGCAGGCGCCGCTTCAGTCCCCGGCACCAGCGTGTCCACCAGCGGCTCGGCCGCCGCCCGCGCCGGCGTGCGGCCCTGGCTCAAGCCGCCGCCCGACCCGCGCGAGCGCAGGAACAGGAAGCCGGCCGCCCCCAGGACCACCACCACCAGGCAGGCCCCGGCCAGAGGCAAGAGCAAACCGCCCAGGCCGCCCCCGCCCGCCGAAGCCGACGGCGCCGCCGGCATTTGGCCGCTGTCGGCCAGCGAGTCCAGCACTTGCTTAAGCTGCGTCAGGCGCAGGGCCTCCTGGCCCTGGGCGCTGGCCGCCGTCTCCTGGATCACGGTGGCCCAAGCCGGCCCGAGGGCGGCAATCCGCTGCGCGGCCTTCTGCGCATCCAGGTCCACGGCATAAGCGCCGGCGACCAGGCGGACGTACTCCTGCTTCAGGTCGGCGCGCAGAGTGGAAAAGTCGCCGTCGGTCCACTGGACGGGCATCAGCCACCAGCCCAACACCGGCAGGCCGATGATCAGGCCGAGCAGGAAGGCGGCGACGCCGACAACCAGCGGCTGCCGGACCAGATCCGACACGTTTGTCTTGGTCATGTGGGTCTCCCAAACTGGATGATAACGTGCCCCGGTCCGCAGGCACCGGCGTGTTAGAAGCGCGGATGAATGCGGTGCCTGGCCTGAAGCCAGCCCGGGCCGGAATCTAGCCGGATTGTATAGCAGTCATAATTTGGGCGCAAATCAGAGGGGCCCGCCCATGCCCCTGGAGGATGTGCATGAAGCGTGCCGGGTTCAAAAAGCGGGCCGAAGGCGCGCGGCCTTCGGCCCGAAGTGCAGTTGGTGATCGCCGGCGATGGCTCCGCCCGATTAGACCGATGACCCGCCGCGGCCGCCGCCGACGTTACGCAGGGCGTTGACCACGGCGATGACCAGGACCACGGCCACGACGACCTCGATGGCGACGTTGACGGCCACGCTGGCCAGCGTGGCCAGGAAGGGCACGCTCAGCCGGATAGCGATGGCGCCGATGACCAGCAGGGTGTTGGTCAGGGTCCCGGCGACGCCGGCGCCGCCCAGCGCCGCCATCGGGTTGGCCTTCTTGAGGGCGTTGAAGACCAGCCAGGCCACCGGGCCGATGAACAGGCGCGGCAAGACCGAGATGATCGGGTCGCGGAAGATGGCGTCCGCGCCGGTCTGCTGGTTGGCCAAAAACATGCTGAACAAGCCGAAGGCCCCGCCGACGATCAGGCCGACGACCGGCCCTTCCAGGACCGCGCCGATGATGGCGGGCACGTGCATGAAGGTGAAGGAGATGCCGCCGAAGGTGATAAAGCCCAGGCTGACGAACGGCGGCGCATTGAGCGGCACGGCCAGGATGATGCTGACCGCGATCAGCATCCCCGTGATCACCAGGCGCCGGGTGTTGAAAGCGGTGTTGAGGGATTGACTGCTCATGGCTGAAGTCTCCTTATGAGTGGAAAAGAACGATCGCCAGGATCGATCACACCCAACCCGAGGGGCCCCGCGCCCCGCCCGCTCACCGCCCCAGGAACAGGTCGGCCAGCGCCGGCCAGGGCGTCCACAACGCCACGGCGCAGATGGCCAGCAGCGCCGCCGTGACGGCGGCGTCGACCCAGGTGGCCTGCAGGCGCACGTACTTGGTGCGGCCGACACCGCCCATGTAGCAGCGCGCCTCCATCGCGATGGCCAGCTCCTCGGCGCGCCGGAAGGCGTTGACGAAGAGCGGCACCACCAGCGGCAGCAGCGCGCGCGCCAGCCGGTCTGGCCGCTGCAGCCGCGTTCCGATTTCGCCGCAGCGGCTGGCCTGCGCCTTCATCACGCGCTCCAGCTCCTCGGCCAGCGTCGGCACGAAGCGCAGCGCGATCATGTTGACCAGGGCGATCTCGGCCGCCGGCAGCCCCACCCGGCGCAGAGGCCGCAGCAGCAGTTCGACGCCGTGCGTCAACTGCGTCACCGTCGTCGTCAGGGTCGGCAGGCCGGCGATGAAGTAAAACGAGAGCAGCCGGACAATGCCCAACCCCATCTGCTGCAGGCTGCCGCGCGTGACGCGGATGAACTGCCACTCGAAGAACACCGGCCCGGCCGCCGCGCTCGGCTGCCAGCCCAGGAACACCAATTGGACCACCAGAAAGATCGCCAGCAGCGGCGCGGCATAACGCAGGCCGCGCAGGATGGCGCCGAAGGGCAGCCGCGCCAGCCACGTGATCAGGACCAACAGCCCGAGCAGCAGCAAGCTGGCCAGCAAAGACCGTGACAGCGAGATGGCGACGACGATGAAGAGCGTCCCCAAAATCTTGGTGCGCGGGTCCAACCGATGGACGGCCGAATTCGTCGGAAAATACTGGCCGATCAGGACATTGCGCGAGAGCTCAAACATGGCCCCTCACCCCGCTCCTCCCGGCCGGACGTCGCGCGCGGCCGGCAGATCTTTGGCCGCCGGCAGATCATTCGCCGCCGGCAGATCTTTCGCCGCCGGCAGATCTTTCGCCGCTGGAATGCCGGCCAGTGGCTCAGCCGCGGCCACGGCGTTGAGCACGGCCTGCGCCAACACCTCGGCCGCCAGCGTGCCCACCAAGTTCACGTCGGCGGCGCGCTCGCCCAACGACAACGCAAAGACAGTGTCGCCGTCGAACAAGGTGTGGATCGGCCGGATCGTGCGCGCCAGGCCGTCATGCGCCATCTGCGCCACCTTGGTCGCGCCGACCTTGGGCAGCGCGGCGTCAGTGGCGATCACGGCCAGGGTCGTGTTCTGGCCGGCCAGGTTCTGCCAGTTCTGGTCGGCCAGGCCTTCCATCACCCGCACCGCATCGACAAAGCCGCTGCCGTCCGGCCGGCGCGCCCCGGCGACCACGCGCCCGGTCTGCGGGTCCACGATCTCGCCGTAAGCGTTGAGCACCACCAGCGCGGCCACGGTCAGCCCGCCGGCGGTGCGGTAGCTGGCGGTCCCCAGGCCACCCTTGGTTGCAGAGTTAAACCCCAAGACCTTGCCAACCGTTGCGCCCGTCCCGGCGCCGACGCTGCCCACTGTCACCGGCCCGGCGTGGGCGGCCGCACAGGCCGCGTACCCGGCGGCGGCGTCCGGCCTCGTCTTGGGGTCACCGATGGCCAGGTCGAAGATCACGGCCCCGGGCACGATCGGCACGCGCGCCACACCCACATCGAAGCCGTAGCCGCGCTCCTCCAGCCAGCGCATCACGCCGTCGGCGGCGGCCAGGCCAAAGGCGCTGCCGCCCGAAAGCAGGATGGCGTGGACCTTCTGCACCATGTTGACGGGGTTGAGCAGCGTGTTCTCACGCGTGCCCGGCGCCGACCCGCGCACGTCGACGCCGGCGACGGCGCCCTCCGGGCAGAGCACCACCGTGCAGCCGGTGGCGGCCGCGCTGTCCGTCCAGTGGCCGACCTGAAGGCCGGGGATGTCAGTGAAGGTGCCGTTCATCAAACCGTTGATCGCTGCCAAAACAATGGCCGCAGACCGGGAACGCCGCCCGGCCGACGTCTTTGGTCATTCGTCCAGCGTCCCCAGATAGCGCAGCGCCGCCAGCGCATACAGCCGTGCCGCCAGCTTGATCTCGTCCACGCTCACCCACTCGTCCACATGATGGGGGATGTGGATGTCGCCGGGGCCGCAGGTGACGATCGGGATGCCCTGGCGCGCGTTCAAGATCGTGCCATCCGTGGAACCGGGCACGCCGCCGTAGACGGGCTCCGCACCGGTCAGATCGCGGTACGCCTCGGCCAGCGCCGTCACCACCGGCTCGGCGCGGTCCGTGCGGGTGGGATGGCGCACCTCCAGCACCTCCAGGTCATACTCCAGGCGCGGGTCTGTGGCGACGGCGGCCTTCAACATTTGCTCGGTCTGGGCTGCCAGCCAGTCCGGGTCCTGGCCCGGGATCAGGCGGAAATCCAGCACGCATTCAGCCGCGCCAGGCATGACGTTGTTCTGGGGCTCGCCGGCGCCGCGCGGCGGGGAGAGCACGATGGTGGGCGTGATGCTGGGCTGGCCCAGGAACTCGTGGCGGCCGTGGCGCGCGATCTCGCGCTCCTCCAGGGCGTGCACGGCCGTCAGGAAGCGCGCCAGCGGGTAGGCGCTGTTGACGCCCGTCAGCGGCATGGCGCCGTGCGCCATCACGCCGCGGACCACGGCCCGGATCCACAGGACGCCCTTCTGGGCGATGCACAGGTGGTTCTCCTCCGGCTCACAGATGATGGCGGCCGTCACGCGCCGCGCCCAACCGCGCTCGACGAAATGCTTGACGCCGAGCATGCGGCCTTCCTCGTCGCAGAGCGCGCCCAGCAGCACCTCGCCGTTCAGGCGGACGCGGCTGCGGACCAGGGCCTGGATGGCCGCCAGCGCGCAGACCAGCCCGGCCTTCATGTCGTTGGCGCCGCGCCCGTAGAGGCGGCCGTCGCGGAGCGTGGCGCTGAACGGCGGATCGGTCCACAACGCCGGATCGCCTTCGGTGACCACATCGGTATGGCCCTCGAACATGAGCGTGCGCTGCTGGCCGGCGTCCGGCGCCGCCAAGAGCGCGATCACATTGGGCCGGCCCGGCTCCACAAACTCGAAGTGCGTGTCCAGACCCATCTCCCGGCAGCGGGCCTCTACCCAGCGGGCGGCGGCCTCTTCGCCCTCGCCGGTCTCGGGCTTCCACACGCTCGGGATGCGCGTCAGCGCCTGCACCCAGCTGATCAGCTCGGCGTCGTCCATGGCTTCCAGGACGCGGCGCTCCAGGTCAGTCAACACGGCGGCCTCACGCCTGTATAGCGGCCAGGAAGGCGGCCGGCGCTTCCTGATGCGGCGCATGGCCAGCGCCGGGCAGGACCACCAGGCGCGCCGTCGCCTGCACCTGCGTCAAGGCCCGGCCGCTCTCGACCGAATTAATGGCGTCGCGCTCGCCCCACACGGCCAGCGTCGGCGTCGTCAGGCGGGCCAGCCGGGCCTCCAGTTGGCGCTGCTGGCGGGCGCCGCCGCCCCAGACCAGACTGCGCAGGATCGCCAGAAAGGCATCGCGCTGGCGGTCGCTCCAGACCCGTTCATTGACGCGTTGAAACAGGAACTGCCGATCGGCTTCCGGCAGAGCGTTCAAATCCGCATAGAACGGCCGCAGCGACTCATACGCGGCCTGCGGGTCGCGGCGCAGGCTGTTATACGTCAGCGCGCCCGCCACCGGCAGCGCCATCAGCAGCAACGGCAGGCTCACGGATTGAGCGCGCGTCGTCAGTGAGCCGCCCACCAGCGTGAGCGCGGTCACCCGGTCTGGGTGATCCAGCGCCACGCGCTGCGCGATCACGGCGCCCAGCGAGTGGCCGAGCAGGGCCGCCGTCGGCCAGTTAAGCGCATCCAGCCCGGCCACGACTGCGTCGCGCAGCGCCGGCAGGGCGTACCCGGCGCGGGAGGCGTCGCTGCGCCCGAAACCCGGGAGGTCCAGGGCGGCCACCTGCCAGCGTTCGGCCAGCGACGCGAAGACGTGACGCCAGGTGTCAGCCTCGTCGCCCAGGCCGTGGATCAGCAGCAGCGGCGGCGCCGCCGGCTGGCCGGCCAGGTAGAGGAAGACCTCCTGGCCCAGGCGCTCCAGGCGCACGCGGCGGCCAAAAGGCGCCAACTCCGGCCAGGGCTGCATCGGTCGTCTGTATTCGCTCATAGTTTCGCCTCGGCGCCGGCTTTAGTCCGGCGCCGCCATCGCCACGGCCTGCGCCACGGTCAGCACCACCGGCCGGCCCGGGCACAGCTGCGCAAAGGCGTCGGTGATGCCGGGTACACCCAGCCCCAACGCGTGCAACGCCTCCGCCCGGCTGAAGACTTCGGCGGGCGTGCCGGTCATCACCACGCGGCCGTCCGCCAGCACCACCAGCCGCTGACAGAAGCGCGCCAGCTCCTCCATGTTGTGCGAGATGACGACGAGCGTGAGGCCGCGCGCCTGCAGGCCCAGGATGGTCTCCCACAGGTGCTCGCGCCCGCGCGGGTCCAGGCCGGCCGTGGGCTCATCCAGCACCAGCACTTCCGGCTGCAGGGCCAGCACGCCGGCCAGCGCCACGCGCCGCATCTGGCCGCCGCTCAACCCGAAGGTCAGCCGGTCCTTGAAAGCCTCAAAGCCCAGCCCCACCGCTTCCATGGCCGCGCGGACGCGGACGCGGACCTCGTCCGGCGGCAGCTTCAGATTGCGCGGGCCGTAAGCCACGTCGTCACCGACATACTGCTCAAAGAGTTGGGCCTCCGGCGACTGGAAGACCAGGCCGATCTTCTGACGGATGGCGCGCAGGTCCACGGCCGCATCGCTCAGGTCCTGGCCGAGGGCCAGCACCCGCCCGGCGTGGGGGCGCATCAGGCCGTTGAAATGCTGCACGATGGTGGACTTGCCGGAGCCGGTGTGGCCGATCAGGCCCAGGATCTCGCCGCGCCGCACCTCCAGCGTGACGTCTTGGATGGCCTTGACCTCCAACGGTGTGCCGCGCATGTAGAAGTGGGTGACGGCCTCGGCCTGGATCACGGGCGTGCCCGTCGCAGCCGGCGGCGCCGGCGCGGCCGCCGGCCCGGCCTCGCACGGCAGCGGCGACAGGTGGGCGCGCGCGGCGGCCACGAACTCGTCCACGGTCAACACATCGGTCGGGAAGCCCGAATGCCGGGCCGCCAGCTCAAAGGCCGCCTGCGTCACTTGCGGGACGTCCATCTGCAGGGCCCGCAGGGCTTCCACCTGCCGGAAAACCTCGCGCGGCGTCCCGTGCAGCACGATCTGGCCGCCCTCCATCACCAGCACCCGGTCGGCCTCGGCCGCCTCCTCCATGTAGTGCGTGATGGCGACGACGGTGACGCCCTCCTCGCGGTTGAGGCGCCGGACCACATCCAACACCTCGCGCCGGCCGAGCGGGTCCAGCATGGCGGTGGCCTCGTCCAGCACCAGCACCTCCGGGTGCATGGCGATGATGCCGGCGATGCACACGCGCTGCTTCTGGCCGCCCGAGAGCTGGTGCGGCGGCCGCCCACGATAGGCCGCCATCTCCACGCGATCGAGCGCCCAATCGACGCGGCGCGTCAGCTCGGCGTGCGGCAGCCCCAGGTTTTCCGGGCCGAAGGCGACGTCCTCCTCGACGATGGTGGCCACGATCTGGTTGTCCGGCGTCTGGAAGACCATGCCGACTGTGGAGCGCACGGCCAGGAGGTGCTCCCGTTCGCGCGTGTTCCAGTCCTTCACCCAGACGTCGCCCTTGCTCGGCCGCAGCAGGCCGTTGAGGTGCTTGGCCAGGGTGGACTTGCCTGAGCCGTTGTGGCCCAGGACCACGACATACTCACCGGGCTCGACGTCCAGGCTGACGCCGCGCAAAGCCGTCACCGGCTGGGCGCCTTCCGGCTCGTAGGTGTAGTGGAGGTTCCTGACGCGCAGGATTGGGGCCATGCCAGAAAAGACGAAGGCCGAAAGTCCGGTCAGAGTGGCGGCGTGAACCGCCCGTCGATGGCCGTCCAGCCCCCGTCGACGACCAGCAGCGAGCCGGTGACGTACGAGGCGGCATCGGAGGCCAGGAAGACCACGGCGCCCACCAGCTCATCGGCCTGGGCCCAGCGGCCGAGGGCGTTTTTTCGCGCGTAGGCGGCGTACCACTCCGGCCGGCCTTTGATCGGCGCGGTCAACGGCGTCTCCACGACGCCGGGCGCAATGGCGTTGACGCGCACGCCGCGCGGGCCTAATTCCGCGGCCAGGGCCCGGCACATCTGCAGGATGCCGGCCTTGGTGGCGGCGTAGACGCCCTGGCCGGGCTCCACCACCTGCGCGCGGATGCTGGCGAAAGTGATCAGGCTGCCGCGGCCGCGCTCGGCCATCCCGCGGCCGGCCGCCTTGAGCAGGCGGAAGGTGCCTTTCAGATTGAGGCCCACGACGCGGTCAAACTCGTCGTCGCTGATATCCAGCAGCGGTTTGCGCACGTTGATGCCGGGCGTGCTCACCAGCACATCCAGCGGCCCGCACTCCGCCACGGTCGCCTCGACGCTGGCAGCCTCGCGCAGATCCAGCGCCAGGGCGCGGCCCTGGCCGCCCTGAGCCTGAAGCCCAGCCAGGGTCGCCTCGGCGCCGGCCAGATTGAGGTCGGCGCAGATGGTGAAAGCGCCAAACGCCGCCAAACCGGCGGCCGCGGCCTGACCAATGCCACTGGCCGCACCGACGACCAGCGCCGTCCGACCGGTGAGGTCGAACAGGTTTCTGTAGTTGTCCATAGGCTCGCCTTGAGTGGAAGGTGGCGCGATAATAGCGCGAAAGCCGGCTGGATGCAACACAAAGCGGGGATAAAAAAGACGGACTGTGCCAGGCACAGTCCGTCAGAGTATTCGGGATCAGGCGCGCCGGCCGGCCTACTCGCCGGCCACGGCCGGCTCGGCCAGTGCCTCCAGCTCAAACTGTTGCTCGCATTGCAGACACTGGGCGAAGTTCTTATTAGCCTGGACCAGCAGGCCGCCGCAGTTGGGGCACGGCCGCGGCAACGGCCGCTTCCACGAGGTGAAATCGCAGTTGGGGTAGTTGGCGCAGCCGTAAAAGATGCGCCCCTTCTTGGTCTTGCGCTCCACCAGGTCACCGCCGTCCTTGGGGCAGGCCACGCCCAGCTTCTCAAACCAGGGCTCGGTGTGCCGGCAGGCCGGAAAACCCGAGCAGCCGATGAACTTGCCGTAGCGCCCGTAGCGGAAGATCAGCGGTTTGCCGCAGTCCGGGCAGTCCCGGCCGACATACTCGGGCTCGGTGTTCACGGCCGGCATGTCGGCCTCGGCCGCCTTGACCTCGCGCGCGAACGGCTCCCAGAACTCACGCAGCACGGCGTGCCACTCGCGCTCACCGTCGGCGACCTCGTCCAGTTCCTCCTCCATCTGGGCCGTGAAGTTCACGTCCACGATCTCGGGGAAGCGCTGCACCAACAGGTCGTTGACGGTGGCGCCGATATCGGTGGGGACCAGGCGCTTGTCCTCGCGGCGCACGTAACCGCGCTGCTGGATGGTGGACAAGATCGGCGCGTACGTGGACGGCCGGCCGATGCCGTATTCCTCCAGCGCCTTGACCAGCGAGGCCTCCGTGTAGCGCGGCGGCGGCTGCGTGAAGTGCTGCTCCGGCAGCAGTTGGACCAACGCCAGCGCATCGTCGACGCTCAGCAGCGGCAGGCTGCGCGCTTCGGCCTCCTCCTCCGCGGCGGCGTCCTCGTCGCGCGCCTCCTCGTAGACCACCAGGAAGCCCGGGAATTTCAGGCTCGAGCCGGCCACGCGGAAGAGGTACGGCTGCGCGTTCTGAGCGGCGATGTCCACGGACACGGTGTCGTAGATCGCGGCCGTCATCTGGCTGGCCACAAAGCGCTGCCAGATCAGGGTGTACAGCTTCAACTGGTCTTTGGTCAGGTTGTCGGCGACGGCCTTGGGCTCGCGGTCCACCTGGGTGGGCCGGATGGCCTCGTGGGCCTCCTGGGCGCCCTTGGCGCGCGTCTTGTACTGCGGCGGTTCGGCCGGCAGATAGTCCGCGCCGTAGCGGCCCTGGACGAACTCGCGCGCCTCGCGCTGCGCGAGCTCGGACACGTTGGTGCTGTCGGTGCGCATGTACGTGATCAAGCCGACCGGCTGGCCGCTGCCCAACTCGATGCCCTCGTACAGCTGCTGGGCGGTCGCCATGGTGCGCTTGGCCGTGAAGCCGAGCCGGCGCGAGGCCTCCTGCTGGAGCGTGCTGGTGGTAAACGGCGGGGCCGGGTTGCGCCGGCGCTCGCCGCTCTTGACGCGCGCCACGCGGTAGACGGCCCGCTCCAGGTCCGCCAGCACCGTCTGGACTTCCGCCTCCGATTTGAGCAGACAGGCGTCGCCGGTGCCGACCTCGGCCTCGCCGACCCTGATGAGGCGGGCCCGCACGTGCCGCCCGTTGCCGTCCACCGGGACGGCCTTAGACAGCTCGGCGTCGATGCTCCAGTACTCCTGCGGCACGAAGGCGTCGATAGCGCGCTCGCGGTCCACGATCAGGCGCACCGCCACCGACTGCACGCGCCCGGCCGAGAGGCGGCCGCGCACTTTCTTCCACAGTAGCTGGCTGAGCGGATAACCCACCAGCCGGTCCAGGATGCGCCGCGCCTGCTGGGCGTTGACCAGGTCCATGGCGATCTGGCGCGGATGGCCGAAGGCCTCTTCGATGGCAGGCTTGGTGATCTCATGGAAGACCACGCGCCGCGCCCGCGCCGGCTCGATCTCGGCCGCCTCCAGCAGGTGCCAGGAGATCGCTTCGCCCTCGCGGTCCGGGTCGGTGGCCAGATAGATCTCTTCGGCCCGCGCGGCCTCGGCCTTCAGCTCCTTCACCACCTGCTTCTTCTCGTTCGGCACGCGGTATTTGGGCGTGAAGTCGTGGTCCACATCCACCGAGAGCGTGGACTTGAGCAAGTCCCGGATGTGGCCCACCGAGGCGCGCACCGTGTAACCCTTGCCCAGAAAGCGGCCGACCGTCTTGGCCTTGGCCGGCGACTCGACGATGACGAGCTTGCCGGAGCGCGGGGCGTCGCCGTTGCCACGGCGGCCGCGGCGCGGCGACGCCGTGGGGGCGGGCCGCTCCAGGCCGGCGTGGGCCGGGGTGGAGCCCATGCGGAACATGGTCGTCCCGCAGACCGGGCACGTGCCTTTGGTCGCCGGCGCCGCCGCAGCCGTGAACGTGGCCTGCGGGTCCAGCATCTCGCGTTTAGTCTTGCACTTAAAACAGTAAGCTTCCATTAATCACTCTGCGCGAGGCGGCCGGCGGCGCCCGGTCAGGCGCGCCAGCCTCCCGGCGGCGTCACAGATAACGGGCGCCGTCGGCGCGCTTCTTTAGTTCGGCCACGATCGCGCGGACCTCCTGGGCCCGGTCGCGCGGGCAGACCAGCAGGACGTCACCGGTATCCACGATGACCAGGTCGGTGACGCCGATAGCGGCTACCAGTTTGCCGCCCTGGGCGCCGGCGTGCACCAGCGTGCCGCGCGTCTCCGGGCCGATCAACTCGGCACCGACCACGACGTTGCCGGCCTCATCCGAGGGCAGGACATCCAACAATGACTCCCAACTGCCGACATCGTTCCAGCCCAAGCCGGCCGCCGGGATAACGGCCACCTGCTCGGCGCCTTCCATGATGCCGTAGTCGATGGTCGTGTTGACGACGCCCGGCCACAGGCGCGCCACCGCCGCCGGGTCGGCCTCCATCTGCAGCAGCTGATGATGGAAGCCCGGCATCTGCCACTGGAACTCCTGCATCAGCCGCGTGGCCTTCCACACAAACATGCCTGAGTTCCAGGTGTGCAGGCCGTCCGCGACCATGGCCTCGGCCTCCGGCAGGGCCGGCTTCTCCTTGAAACGCGCGGCCCGAAAGGCCTCAAAGCCTCCGAACGGGCCCAGCCCGTTGCCGCGCTGGATGTAGCCGAAACCCGTCGATGGAAACGTCGGCGTGATGCCCAGCGTCACCAGGAAGTCCTGCTCGGCCACTTCGGCCGCCGCGCTCAACAGCGCCCGGAAGCGCGCCTCGTCGGCCATGAAGTGGTCGGCCGTCAGGCACGCCATCACGCCCTGTGGATCACGCCGGCGCACCGTCACGGCCGCCAACCCGAGCGCCGGGGCGGTGCCGCGCGGCTCCGGTTCGATCACGAAGCTGTCTTCCGGCAGGCTCGGGCGCTGAGCGCGCAGGTCCTGGGCGTACTGGGCGCTGGTCACCACCAGGATACGCTCGGGCGGAAAGAGCGGCGCCAGCCGGTCCACCGCGATCTGGAACAGCGTGCGCGCGCCCAGCAGGCGGATGGATTGTTTCGGGTGTTTCTGGCGCGAGAGCGGCCACAGCCGCGTGCCGCCGCCGCCCGCCATAATCACGGCATAGTAGTTGTTCATCACACGTTTCCCGCTTTTCGGGCGGGCTTGCGCCCGCTAAGGATCTGGGCTGTAGTCCGGCCCCGGCTCGCGCACCGTATAGGTCATCGCCCCGCTCTGGCGCACCAGGCCCTTCAGCTCCATCATAGCCAGCGCACTGGAGACCTGGGAGATCGGCAGGACCAGATCGGCGGCCAGGTCATCCACGTGCGCGGGCCCGGCGGCCAGCTGCTCCAGCAGCCGGCGCTCGGTGGCGTCGGCCGGCGCGGCCGCCCGCACGGCTTTCTGCTCGTGGCTGCGCGTCAGGTTCAAGGCCTCCAGCACATCGGCCACGGCCAGCACCGGCGGCGCACCCTGCTGGATGAGCCGGTTCGTCCCGCGGCTGGAACGCTGGTTGATGTTGCCGGGCACGGCGAACACGTCGCGGCCTTGCTCGGCCGCGAAATCAGACGTGATCAACGCCCCGCTGTCTTCGTCGGCCTCCACCACCACCACCAGCTTAGACAGTCCGCTGATGATGCGGTTGCGGGGCGGGAAGTTCACGGCATCCGGGGCTGTGCCCAGCGGGTAATCGCTCACCACGGCGCCGGTCTGGGCGATGGCCGTCATCAGGTCGCGGTGCTCGGGCGGATAGACGACGTCCGCGCCGCACCCCAGGACGCCGATGGTCCGGCCGCCCGCGTCCACGGCGGCGCGATGCGCCACGGCGTCGATGCCGCGCGCCAACCCGCTGACCACAGTCACGCCGCTGGCCGCCAGGCCGGCCGCCAGGTCACGCGCCACCTCCCGCCCGTAGGCCGTGGCCCGCCGCGTGCCCACCAGTGCCACCGCCCATTCGTCCGCGTCGCTGAACGCGCCCTTGACGAAGAGCACCGGCGGCGGGGCCGCGATATTGAGCAGGTTGCGGGGATAGCCCGGCGTCTCCCAGGTGAGCACCCGCACACCGGCCTGCTCGGCCCGGCGCAATTGCTGTTCCAGGTCCACCTGCCGGCGGACGGTCAGCAGATTTTCCAGCGAGCGCCGATCCAGGCCCACGCCCTGCAGTTCGCCAGCCGGGGCATTCCAGGCGGTGGCGGCATCGCCGAAGTGGTCCAGCAGGCGGCGCAACCGGGCCGGGCCGATGCCGCGCACCAGGTTGAACCCGATCCAATACGCCAACTGGTCCACACTGCGCTCCCTGCCGCCGAGGGGCGGCCCTGCCAGAAAAACGGGGGGCAGAATAGCACACGGCTTCCGGGGGTGTCAAGCCGGGCCGAGGGGAGGCGCCTACCCCAACGCAGTCCAGGCGCGGACTGAGTCCCAACGCCCCGCGTTAGGCGCTGTCGAGGGGCCGGCAGCCGCCCGGCGCGGGCTCAACGCAGGCCGGCGGGGAGCTGCACGCTCAGGCGGCCGGCGGCCAGATCCACCTTCTGGACCACGCCCGGCGCGGCTGGGATGAGCAGATCGCCGCCCGGCCCGCGCACCACGTAGACGTCGTTGGCGCCCGTCTCGATAATCTCCACAATCGAGCCGAGCGTCTCGCCCGCCTCCGTGACGACTGTCAGGCCGAGGATCTGGCGCTGATAGTAGACGCCGGGCGGCAGCGCGGGCAGCTCGGTGCGCTCGATCCACACGGCCAGGCCGCGATAGGCCTCGGCGGCGGCACGGTCGTCGACGCCGGCCAGTTGGATCAACAGGCGGCCGCGATGCCAGCGCTGGCGGGTCAACGTGTGCGGCTGGGCCGGTTCGCCCAGGTAGATGGTCTCGACCTCCTCCAGGTCAGCGGCGGCGGTGGCGGACGCGTCCACCACCAGCTCCCCGCGGACGCCGTGCGGTCGGACGATGGTACCGAGCGCGACTAGATCGGGCATGGCTCAACTCGTTTCGCCGGCTGAAGCGGCGTTAACAAAACGAAGGGCGCGAGACGCCCACCAGCAGCCGCGCCGCCGGCCCGCGCCCTGCGCCCTTCGCCTCAAACCGCCTCCGCGGGCGGAGAAGTTAATCTTCGACCAGCTCCAGCTGAGCGCGCCGGGCTTCGCGCGCGGCGCAGACCTGTACCAGCGCGCGGATGGCGCTGATCACTTTGCCGTTGCGGCCGATGATCCGGCCCATATCCTCGGGCGCCACCCGCAACTCCAGGATCACGTCCGGGCCGGTCACCACCTCGCTGACCTGCACCTGATCCGGATCATCGACCAGGGCCTTGGCCACGTACTCGACCAGTTCTTTCATGCGCACCCCACTCTCAGGCTGGCGCCCAGCAGCGCGGCCAGCCCGCTATCAAGGGCAGGCTGGGCCAGCCGGCGTGGCTCGCCCCGCCTGCGCTGCGGCGAGAGGTGCCTGGCGCGCCTGGGCGACAGGCGCGCCGCGGTTAGCTCTTCTTCTCTTTCTTCTTGGACGGCCGGGCCTTGCGGGCCGCCGACGCGTCGCTGGTGCGCTCGCTGGCGTTGCGGGCCTTGGCCGCCGTCTGCGCCTCGGCCACCAGCGTCTCCACGGCCTCGCCAGCCTTGAAGCGCTCGTAACGGGCCAGCGTGCCCGCCGTCTTGAACAGCTGCATCACCGAGTCGCTCGGCTGCGCGCCGTTCTTGAGCCAGGCATACACCTTGGCCTCGTCCACGGCGATGATGGCCGGGTTAGTGCGCGGATTGTACAGGCCCACTTCCTCGATGAAGCGGCCGTCACGCGGATGCTGACGGTCGGCCGCCACAATGCGGAAGCTAGGCTGAGCCTTGCCGCCGACGCGGCGTAATCGGATACGAACCATGCTGTGCCAACTCCTGAATAGGCGATTGTTAAAGGTTAGGAAACCGGCCGGTCTGGCGGCGCGCCGGCGGCGCTGAGGGGGACGTGAAGGGCGTCCTTCTGCGCCGGGGCGCTGCGCCGCGCCAGGCCGAATTTCGTCAACGGAAACGCGGCAGCCCCAGGCCGCCCAGGCGCTTCTTGCCCCCCATCTGCTTCATCAACTTCTGCATGTCCTTGAACTGCTTGAGCAGTTGATTCACTTCGTAGACCTGCGTGCCCGAGCCGGCCGCGATGCGGCGCTTGCGGCTGGCGTTGAGCTGGTCTGGCCGGCGCCGCTCGGAGCGCGTCATCGAATTGATGATGGCCTCGGTGCGCTTGAGCTGCTTCTCCACCGCCTGCTCGTCGATCTGGACCTTCGGCCCGCTCAGGCCTGGGATCATCCCGAGCAATTGCCCCACCGGGCCCATCTTGCGCACCTCGCGCAGCTGGGTGACGAAGTCCTCCAGCGTGAAGTCGCCGGTGACCAGGCGCTCGGCGGCCTCCTGGGCCTTCTCCTTGTCCATGGCCTCGGCCCGCTCGATCAGGCCGAGCACATCGCCCATGCCCAGGATGCGGCCGGCCACGCGGCCGGGGTCGAAGACCTCCAGCGCGTCGGTCTTCTCGCCCATGCCCAGGAACTTGATCGGCACGCCCGTCACCGAGCGGATCGAGATGGCGGCGCCGCCGCGCGCGTCGCCGTCCATCTTGGTCAGGATCAGGCCGGTCAGGCCCAGCTGTTTGTGAAAGGCCTCGGCGATGCGCACGGACTCCTGGCCCGTCATCGCATCCGCCACCAGCAGGATTTCCACCGGAGTGGTGCGCTCTTTCACCGCCAGGATCTCGCTCATCATCATGGCGTCGATCTGCAGGCGGCCGGCCGTGTCCAGGATCACGGCCGTCTTGCCCTGGCGTTCCGCCGCGCGCACGGCCTCGGCGGACAGATCCGAAGGACGCGCCGTGCCGGTATAGACCGGGACGTCGATCTGCTGGCCCAGCGTCTCCAACTGGGCTACAGCCGCCGGCCGGTACGGGTCCGCCGCGACGAGCAGCACGCGCTCGCCCTGCGAGCGCATTTTGCGCGCCAGCTTGGCGGCCGTGGTCGTCTTGCCGGAACCCTGCAGCCCCACCAGCATGATCACGCGCGGCTGCGGGCCGCGCAGGTTCAGCTTCTCCGGCTCGCCGAGTGTGGCGATCAACTCGTCGTTGACGATCTTGACCACCTGCTGGGCCGGGTTGAGGGCCTTGGAGACCTCGGCGCCGATGGCGCGCGCCCGCACCCGATCCAGGAAACTCTTGACGACCGAGAAATGCACATCGGCCTCGAGCAAGGCCATCCGGACCTCGCGCAAGGCGATATCGACGTCGGCCTCGGTCAGCTTGCCGCGGCGCGCCAGCTGATCGAAAACGGCCTGGAGTTTACTGGTCAGAGATTGGAACATACAAGCGGGGGATTTTAACCTGTCGACGTAGCCTCCGTCAAGCCGACTGGCCGGACGGGTCGGCCGGGCCTGGGCCGCCGCCGCCGGCGCGCAGCATCGGCAGGTACCAGATCAGGACCACCAACGTGCCGGCGGCCGTGAATAGCAGCGCTGCCGCGTGCGCGGCCGGCGGATAGTGGCCGCCCGCGTCCGCCGGGAAGCGGCCGATGATCAGGCCCATCCACCACTGCAACAGGAAGGTCCCGCCGATGGCGAACAGGTTGGTAGCCGTCACGGCGCGGCCGGTGAGATGCGTGGGGAAGACCAGCCGCGGCTGGACGAGCAGCATGATACTGAAGCCGCCAAACAGGCCAAAGAGCAGATAGAGCCCGGCGACCACGGGCAGCGCGGGGCGAAACGCCAGACCCACCTGGCTGGCGAGGCAGACCGCCGCGCCCACCACGACCACCCGCGCCAGGCCGAACCGCGCCGCCAGCCACCCGGAACTCAAGAAACCGGCGGTCACGCCCAGGCTGACCAGGAAAAGCACCGGGCCGGCCAGGTCTTTCTCCAGGCCCAGGACATCGTACAGGTAAGGCCCGGCCCACAGCCCCTGAAACGCGAGCACCGTCCCGTTGGTGAAGAAGATCAGCGGCGCGATGCGCCAGAAGCGCCAGTCGGCGAAGACGGCCCCGAAGCCGGACGCCGTCTCGCCGGACCCCGTAGTCGGCGCCGCCGGGCCGCCGGCCGGCGCGTTGCGCGTCCACAGCACGATGGCGGCGGCCACCGCCAGGATAGCCAGCGCTCCGCCGGCGAAAACGCCGCGCCAGCCCACCTGCGCGTTGAGCCAGGCCAGCGGCACGGAGGCCACCAGCGCCCCCGACGAGCCCAGACCGGTGAGCAGGCCGGATAAAGTAGCGAAGCGCTTGGCCGGGAACCATTGGCTGAACGCCTTGAGCGCACCCATGAGGATGCCGGCCATGCCGACGCCGATCAGGGCCCGGCCGAGCGCCAGGACTGGAAAGGAGGGCGCCGCCGCGAACACCAGGCTGCCGCCCACCCCGGCCAACATCAGCGCCGGCGTCACCCAGCGCGGCCCCCAGCGATCCAGGCCAGCCCCGAGCGGGATCTGCACCAGAGCGAAGGCGGCGTAGAACAGGCTGGTCATCAAGCCCAATTCGGCCGCGCCCAGGTGCAGGGCCCGCGCCAGATCCGGGGCCAGGACCGCATTCGCGGAGCGGAAGAAATAGGACAGGAAATAGGCGGCCGTGAAGACGAGGAAGACGGAGCGGGCGGAGGCGGCTGGTTTCAAGTTGGCTGAGTCCGCGCCGTGACCGGCAACTGGCCCCGGTCACGGTGCGGAGACTGTCACAACGACAGGCGGTCGTAGAAGCAAAGGAGCGTGTTGCCGTAGCGGCGCTCGTCCACCAGGTTGAAGTGCTCCAACTCCAGCTCGGCGCGCTCTTTGGGGTCGATCTGGGCCACGACCACGCCGTCTGGGTTGACCCACTCCGGGCGCTGATCCAACTGGGCCAGGGTCCGGCTCCACAGCCCCTGATACTGCGGCGGGGCGACGTGAACGTAGTCAAAGCCCTGGCGCGGTCGGTTGCTCAGAAAAATGAAGACGTCTGAGCGCACGACGCGCCCGATCTGGGCCAGTTCGGTAGACTGGAGGTTGGCCTGGATCACGGCCGCCGCCGTGCGGTCCTTCTCCACGAACTCGGCGTAGGCCGCCCCGCGGCTGAGCGCCTCGATGCCCACGCTGCCCGTGCCCGCGAAGAGGTCCAGCACCCGCGCCTCGACCACGTCGTCGGCCAGGATATTGAAGAGCGACTCCTTGACGCGGTCCGTAATCGGGCGCGTCCCCTCACCAGGGACCATCTTTAGCGGGCGGCCCTTGGCCGCGCCGGCGATCACGCGAATACCCGCCATCGCTGTGCCGCTCACGCACCTGGCCGCGCCGGCCTCAGGTGTGGGTCTCGTGCTTGCCCAGGTTCCAGTCGCCGTCGGTGAGCTCGTTGATGTGCCCGGTGATCAGGCGCGTGAGCATCTGCCGGCGGACCGGGTCTGAGCCGCTTTCCGCGGCCGCGCGCGCCGCCTGAAAGGCCGCGACCGCCGCGGGCTTGTCCTGGGTGGCTTTGCGCGCCAGGGCCAGCCCGTAATGGGCCTCGAAATGATTGGCCTCCAGCGCCAGCGCCGCCTGGAAAGCCGCGACCGCCTCGCCCCACTGGCGCCGGCCATAGTGGCCCCAGCCCAGGTTGGCGTGCGCGTCGGCGCTCTTGGGGTTGGCGTTCACCTCGGCCTGGTACTTCTCGAGCGCGTTGACGTCCTTGGTCACGACCGGGGGCATAGCGTCCTCCGCTGGCAGCGTTTAGTGAAGCAGGACCGGGATTTCTTCCGGATGTTTGGCGACCTTGACGCGCGCGGCCTGCAGGGCCGCGATCTTGTCCGCGGCCAGGCCGGACCCGCCCTCGATGATCGCGCCGGCGTGCCCCATGCGTTTGCCGGGCGGCGCCGTCTGGCCGGCGATAAAGGCTACCACCGGCTTGGTCATCTTGCTGGCGATGTAGTCCGCCGCGCGCTCCTCGTCGTTGCCGCCGATCTCGCCGATCATGACGACCTTTTCGGTCTGCGGATCGGCTTCGAACAGCTCGAGGATATCGATATAGTTGAGGCCCTTAACCGGGTCGCCGCCGATGCCCACGCACGTGGACTGGCCCAGGCCGTTGGCGGTGAGGGCGGCGATGACCTCATAGGTGAGCGTGCCGGAGCGCGAGACGATGCCGACGTTGCCCGGGCGGGCGATGTGGCCGGGGATGATGCCGACTTTGGCCTCGCCCGGCGTCAGCAGGCCGGGGCAGTTGGGGCCGATCAGGCGCACGCCCTTCTGATCCAGATACTGGCGCACGCGCATCATGTCCTGGACCGCAATCCAGTCCGAGATGCACACGATCAGCGGGATGCCGGCATCCGCCGACTCGTACATGGCATCCGGCGCGAACTTGGCCGGCACGTAGATGACGGCGCAGTTGGCGCCGGTTGAGTCGACGGCGGCTTTGGCCGTATCAAACACCGGCACCTTTTCCTCGACCCACTCGCCGCCCTTGCCGGGCGTGACGCCGGCGACGACCTTGGTGCCGTAGGCCAACATCTGCTTGGTGTGGAACAGGCCCTCGCGTCCGGTGATGCCCTGCACCAGCAGGCGCGTGTCTTTGTTGACGAGAATGCTCATGGGATATCCTGCGCTCAATCGCCCAACCCGGGTCCCGGTCAGGACCCCGGCTTGAAGATTGGCGATGGTCAGCCGCGCGCCGCCGTGACTGCTTTTTGGGCCGCGTCGGCCAGCGACGTGGCCGTGATCAGGTGGGCGTCTTCCAACAGCCGGCGGCCCTCTTCTTCGTTAGTGCCCACCAGCCGGACGACCATCGGCACGCGCACGCCGACCTCCTTCATAGCGACCAGGATGCCGCGCGCCACCTCGTCGCAGCGCGTGATGCCGCCGAAGATGTTGATCAGCAGCGCCTTGACTTTCGGGTCGGACAGGATGATGCGCAGGGCGGCCGTGACCTTCTCGGCGCCGGCGCCGCCGCCAATATCCAGAAAGTTGGCCGGTGAGCCGCCGAAGTGCTTGACGATGTCCATCGTGCCCATGGCCAGGCCGGCCCCATTCACCAGGCAGCCGATGTCGCCATCCAGCTTCACGTAGGACAGGCCGTGCTTGCGGGCCTCGGTCTCCTGGGCCGACTCCTCGTCGATATCGCGGATCTCGGCCAGGTCTGAGTGGCGGAAGAGGGCGTTGTCGTCCAGGACGATTTTGCCGTCCAGCGCCACCAGCCGGCCGTCGCCCGTGATCACCAGCGGGTTGATCTCGGCCAGCGTGGCGTCCGTGTCGACGTAGGTCTGGTACAGGCCGGCCGCGATCTGGCCGAAGGCGCGCCAGTGCTCGCGCGGCAGGTTGATGTTGAGGGCGATGTTGCGGACCTGGTAATCGCGCAGGCCCATGATCGGGTCGATGTACTCGCGGATAATGGCGGCCGGGTTGGTGCGGGCCACCTCTTCAATCTCCACGCCGCCTTCGGACGAGCAGATGACCACCGGGCGCCGGGCGGCGCGGTCGTTGGTGATGCCCAGGTAGATTTCCTTCTTGATGTCGGCGGCCTCGTCCACCAGCACTTTGCGGACCGGCAGGCCCTTGATCGTCATCGACAGGATCTGGGAGGCCAGCGCCTCGGCCTCGGCCGGCGTCTTGGCGAGCTTGATCCCGCCGGCCTTGCCGCGGCCGCCCACCAGGACCTGGCTCTTGATCACGGCGCGGCCGCCCAGTTCGATGGCGATGTCGCGCGCCTCCTGGGCGGAGTTCGCCACGCGCCCTTTGGGGATAGGCACGCCGCGTTGGTGAAACAAGTGCTTGGATTGGTATTCGTGCAGTTTCAAGGGGCCTCCTTAAGGCACAGCGCGCGGCCCGACCGGCGCCGCCCGTGACGCAGGCGCCAGAGGCAGGCCGGGGCTGAGGGCACGGGTTGGGCGTTCAAGAGCTGAGGATCACAGGCTGTCAGACCGGAGCGGATTATACTCGAAGATCGCCCCGGCAGAGACAAACAGGAGGCTGTCTGCGGCGCCACGCCGGCCAGACAGCCTCCTGCTCGGAGGCGCGGTTGCGCGGCGGCGCGCTTACGGTTCCAGCGCCGGGAAGCGCATCACCCGGAAGTTGCCGCTGTCGACGACGATGGGCCGGCCGGCCGCGTCCACGGCCAGCCCGGACAGGATCGCAAAGGTGCTGTTGTCTGAGCCGGCATCGCCCCACCCGTCCAGGTACTGGCCGTCGCGGTCGAAGACCAGGACGCGGTAACCCTCCGGGTCGGTCACCAGGACCCGGCCGGCCTCATCCAGAGCCAGGTAGGGCTTGTTCTCCAGCGATTGGCCGTACCAGGCGCTGATCGTCCAGGCGCCGTCGGCCACATACTCGCCGATCTGGTCCCGCCGGTAGCGCTGCACGCGCTGGTTCCAGGTATCGGCGACGTAGAGCTCGGACCCGTCGGCGGAGACAGCCAGCCCCACGGGCTCGTCCAGGTAGCCGGCCTCGAAGCCGCTGGCGCCAATGACCGCCAGGCCGTTGCCATCCGAGTCAAACACCACCACGCGGTCGTTGCCGGTGTCGGCCACGTACAGGCGGCCCTCGCCGTCGACGGCGATTGCGCGCGGTCCGTAGAACGAGTCGTAGGCGCCGTCCTGGGCGAAGCGCCCCCACATCCGGATGAACTGGCCGTCAGCCGTGAACTTCTGGATGCGGTGGTTCCACAGATCGGCGACGTAGACCGAGCCATCCGGCCCGACGGCCACGCCCCACGGCTCGTTAAAGAAGCCGCCCTGCGTGCCGGTGCCGTCGTCGACCAGGCCCAGCTGGCCCCAGGCGCGCACAAAGACGCCGTCGGCCGTGAACTTCTGGATGCGGTTGTTGCGCGAGTCGGCCACGTAGAGGGAGCCGTCCGGCCCGACGGCCACGCCGCGCGGCGCGTCGAACTGGCCCTCGCCCGCGCCCGGCTGGCCGAACACCAGATCCGCCGCCGCCAGGCGCGGGGCGGGGTAAGCCGGAAGCTCGGGCTGCACGGAGACCTCGGCCGGGCCGACACCGTACGACCAGATCTGGGCGGCCACGTCTTTGCGGACGTAGAGCCGCATGCGGTCGGCCAGCGGCCACTGCGCCAGGTCGAAGTTCTGATTGGTGAGCTGGCCGTAGAGCGTGTAGTCGCGGTTCCACCAGATGTTGATGAGGGCCTGGCGCATCTGCGGGTCGCTGAGCGCGCCCACCACGCGGCCGAGGATGGGCTCGTCGGTGCGGGGGAAGTAGTCCTGCATCGGCCAGACCATGCGGATGTACTCGAACTGGTAGTAGCGGTCGCCCAGGAGCGTCTCGACGCGCGTCCAGTTCTTGGCGCCGGCGACGACCACGGGTGCGTCCAGGGCGTCGCGCGTGGGCTGGCTGCCAAAATAGGCCTGGTTGGTGAAGTTGCGGAAGTACCACGTCATCGGCCAGGCGATCTCGTCGTCATAGGCGACCTTGAGGCCCAGGCCGTCCTCGACGCGGACGGAGATATCTTCAATCTGCGCCAGCACGGTCTTGACGCCCCGCGCGCCGTGCGCGTACACCAGGAACTCATTAGCCAGGTCATAGTTGATGAACGTGGCGATGAAGGCGGCGCGCGCCGTGAAGAGCGCCAGCAGCGCCACCGCCCACAGGCCGGCCAAGCGGATGACGTTGCCCCAGCCGAGCGGCTCCACCAGCCGATAGAGGCTGACCAGACCGATACCGGCCACCACCAGCGCCGAGATGAAAGCAGACGTCGCCTGGAGCTGACTCAGCTCGCTGCCCCGAAAAGGCGGGTTGTTGCCGAGCAGCGCGCCAAAGACCGCCACCAGTGCCAGCAGCGTCACCGGCAGCAGGACCGCCACCAGCCAGGCCCGGCGCTGGCGGAAGTGCGCCCAGTCCGTGCCGTCGATCAACTGGCCGATGGCCCAGCCCGCCACCAGGATCAGCGGCAGGCTGATGTGCGTCGTCAGCCACGGCATCTTCTCGCCGGCCACGCTGAACGCGCCCAGCGCCATTACCGACCAATAGCCCATAAACAACAGCGCCGGGAAGGGCCGCGGCGCGTCGCTCACCGCCGTCTCGTCGGCCGGAACGTCCGCCGGCGCATCCGCCGGCGCCCGGCCGCGCCACCAGCGGCTCAGCCCCAGCCCGGCTGCGAACACGGCGCCCAGCGCGGGCAGGAACTCATAGACCGGCAGGTTAATCAAGACGTAGTAGTACGGCGGCTGGCTGCCGCGCCGCACCCCGTGCTGCTCCAGCCAGTAGCCC